>Ga0214247_1000105_pt1 | contig 64514 bp, 59 predicted proteins | sample TroBogypolimnion_18_FD_153085 | JGI IMG/M metagenome (GOLD analysis project Ga0214247, IMG submission 153085) | Freshwater microbial communities from Trout Bog Lake, WI - 03JUN2009 hypolimnion | ecosystem: Environmental > Aquatic > Freshwater > Lake > Hypolimnion/Profundal zone ... | reverse complement strand
GTGCCAGATCAACACCACCCGCCGCGCCGCCTACGGTTACGACCAGCGCTTTGAGGTGCTGGGCTCCACCGGCCTTCTTCAATGCGGCAACCACACGCCCACCGAAGTGGTGCAGTGGAATGCGAATGGCATCACCGCCGACAAGCCCGAAGCCTTCTTCCTGCAGCGCTACGCCGCCGCCTACCGTCTGGAAATCGAACACTTCTTCGAATGCCTGCAAAGCGGTGCAGCCTTCAAGACCACCGTCGCCGACGGCGTCGCCGCGCAAAAGCTGGCCGATGCCGCCACGCTCAGCGCCAACAGCGGCCAGCCGGTGCTGTTCTAAGCCATCACGCGGCCACTCTCCAGCGGCATGCCCGAAACGGTTTAGCTAGCAGGCATCGCAGGCCGCGACGGCGCTGTTCACCTTGATGCGCGTCTGCTCAATCAGATAGTCCAGAAACACGCGGCTGCGCTCGGGCATGAACTGGCGACTGGGCAGCGCCGCGTACAGCGTGAGCCGCCCGGCAATCCAGGGCCGCAACACACGCAGCAGTTCGCCGCGCATCAGGTAGGGCGCCACCAGATCCAGCGCCACCGAGGTGATGCCGGCGCCGTCCAGGGTGGCACGTAATAGCGTGTCGCTGTGGTTGACCCATAGCACCGGCTCCACCGCCACGTCCACGGCCTCGTCGTGCTGCTCGGGATTGATCAGGCGCCAGGCGTGGGAGCGGGCGTCTGCCGACTTCAGACGCAGGACGTCGTGCAGCAACAGGTCTTGCGGCTGGAACGGCAGGCCACGGCTCTTCAGATAGGCGGGCGAGCACACCAGAATCGCCTCGGTGCTGGAAACCTTGCGCGCCACCACATTTCCGTCAAAGCCGTCATTGGTGGGCAGCAGCGTGATGTCATAGTCCTCGATCGGTGGCTCCTTGTAGGAGGCCACCTCGATGTTCAGCACGATCTTGGGATGTAGTTGCCTGAAGCCCGCAATCAAGGGCGCCAGCACATGGGTGGCCAACACGGGCGGTGCCAGGATGCGCAGCACACCGGCCAGCTCGTGGGTTTGGGAGCTCACCGCCCGGTCGGCCTCGTCTATGTCCTGCAGGATGACGCGCACCCGGCTCAGATAGTTTTCACCTGCCGCGCTGAGGGACAGGCGCCTTGTGCTGCGGTGCAGCAGCCGCGTGCCCAGATGCTCTTCCAAGTCGGCCACCAGACGCGTCACCACGGCAGGGGACAGATCCAGCGAGCGTGCGGCAGCGGCAAAGCCGCCCGCGTCTACGACTTTTTGAAACACCCGCATTGACAGCAAACGGTCCATAGGCCCTTTCCACACAAGGACTTGATTATTGCGGCTTCCATCGCCCCCATTGGCCTCGAAGGGCTACCGCTGGGGTGGCGGCCGAGTTCGATTTTCGATAGTATTTTGTTGGGTCTTTACCAATACAAATGGATGATTCGTTTAAGTTTTTAAGGACTTTGGTCGATTAAAAACCAACTAAATAAATTCAGGAGAAACGCCATGCGGTGTTTTGTATCATTATTGGTGCTTCTAACACTTTCGGCCTGTGGCGGAGGAGGCGGTGGAACCGGCAGCGCAAGCATCATTGGCAGCGTCGGTGCCGCCAGTACCGTGAGCGCGGCGAGCACGATGAGCACGGTCAGCGGCGTGGCCGCAATAGGCGCTGGAATCAGCGGGCGCATCTTCCTAGTGGACTCCAGCGGACAAACGCGCTATGTGGACACCACCGACGGCCACTTCAGCTTCAAGCTGACCGGCATGCAGTCCCCCGTGTTGCTCAAGGCCCAGTGGACCAATGCCAGCGGCAGCCAGCATCTGTATTCCTTTGCCAGTGCCGACGGCGTGGTCAACATCACGCCCCTGACCCATCTGGCGGTGCTGGCCGCTTCCGGCGCCACCTCGCCCGACAGTCTGTATGCTGCACCCAGTGCCAGCAGTTTTGCCGTACTGCAAGGCGCCATGCCGGTCACAATTTCTCGCCTGCAGTCCTTGCTCCAGCCACTGATGGCCCGCTACGGCGTGGCCAACACCAACCCGATCAGCTCCAGCTTTTTGCCCGACAGCACCGGCATGGACGCGCTGCTGGACCAGGTGCTATTCAGCTACGTCGGCAATAGCGTGCTGCTGTCCGACAAGGCCACTGGCGCCACCCTGTTGTCGGCGCCGCTGAGCAATTTGTTGGCCGCAGTAAGCGCAGCCACCTGGGGTATTGCCGACGCGGTGCGGGCCGCCGATGTGGGCGTGGCCATCAACGCCCAGGGCCAGGGCCTGGCGGTCTGGTCGGAAATGGCGGCGACGCAGCAGGTGCTCAAGGCGCGCTGGATGAATGGCCTAGACCTCGGGCTGGTCTTAAGCGGCACCGGCGATGCGGCCGAGCCCCGTGTAGCCATGGATGCGGCGGGCGACGCCCTGGTGGTGTGGGCCGAGTACAGCGCCAAGCGCAGCGCAATCTGGGCCAGGCGATACAGCGCATCGGCCTTGCAATGGGGCGCACCTCGCCTACTGTCTTCCAGCAGCGCCGTGGCCAGCGCCCATCTGCCGGACCTGGCGCTGGACGCTGCGGGCAATGCACTGGTGGCGTGGTACCAGGGCGACGGTCGCGGCTACCACAGCGACGGCTGGGCCGCGCAGTATGCCGTAGACCAGGACAGCTGGTCCGCCCCCACTCTGGTGACCGACGGATTCAACAACGCCACCGGCCTGCGCGTGGTGCTCAATGCCGCGGGCCAAGGCCTTATGGCCTGGCAGCAGGAACGCGGCGACGGCGGTGCCACCGAGAGCCAACCGGTGGATGTCTGGGCGCGTCCCGCCAGCACGGCTGTAGCGTTGGAAACTTGGGGCAAGGGCAGCATCGTCAGCGGCGGCCTGGACCACACCGCCTATGTCTACGGTCAACTAGCGCTGGCAGTCAACGTCGCCGGTGATGCGGCCCTGCTCTGGTCGCAACGGCTGCTTCCATCCCTTCCCATGAAGGTGCAGGCGGCCCTGTTCAAGGCTGGCAGCGGCTGGCAAGCGGCCACCAGCGTCACTCTGGATTCGACGGAGGACTGTCACGAACCGGCCGTGGCCCTGGACGATGCGGGCAACGCCATTGCCGTCTGGCAACAGCAAACCGACTACGGTGCCTATGGCGGTAGCAACCGCTATACAGCGGGTGTGGGTTGGGGCACGGCGGGCCACTTTGTGGACTCCAAGCTGGGCGACGCCTTTATGCCCAGCGTGGCCACCGACGCTCTCGGTAATGCCACCGTGGTCTGGTACCGCTGGTCTCCCACCAATGCGATCGACCTGATGATCAGCCACTACCAACCAAGCAGCGGATGGGCCGACGCGCAGGTGTTTGCCGCCATGGGAAGCAAGGCGGCGATGACGCAATCGCAACCCCGCGTGGCAGCCAACGCGGTGGGTCAAACCCTGTTGCTGTGGGGCATGCAGCCAAGCGCGGTAGCATCATGGCTTTGAATGCCACACTCAGCCACGTACCTCACTGTCACCCTTGGGGCCAAACTGCGCCTGCTCTTTCTGGGTGACGGCCTGCAGGCCTCGCGGCCCGTGGTTTGGGTGATCGGATTTTTTGCCTTTTTGAATGTGTATTCCATGCAGGCCGTGCTGCCCATGGTGATGCAGGACTTCCATGCCACGCCGGTGCAGGCCGGTGCCACCGTGGGCGCCACGGTGCTGGCGATTGCCCTGGTCTCGCCCTTTATGGGCATGCTGTCGGACGCGCTGGGGCGTAAGCGCATTCTCTGCACATCGCTGTTTGCGCTGACCCTTCCCACCGCGCTGATTCCCCTGGCAGACAGCCTGCAGGTCATCGTCGTGCTGCGCTTTGTCCAGGGGCTGGCCGTGCCCGGCATCGTGGTGGTGCTGATCGCCTATCTGTCGGAAGAGTTCAAGGGCGGTGGCGTGGCGCGCATGACCAGTACCTATGTGGGCGGCACCGTCATGGGTGGCTTTTGCGGACGCTTCATCACCGGCCACGCCGGTCATGTGCTGGGCTGGCGCGGCGCCTTTGTGGCGCTGGCACTGCTGAATTTTTTGGGAGCGCTGTGGGTGCTATGGGCGCTACCCGCCTCCCGCCACTTTGTGCCGCACCGCAACGTCCCAGGCGCCTTGCGGATCCTGGGGCGGCATCTGCGCAACCGCCGCTTTGTCGCCATTTGCGCCCTGGGTTTTTGCGTGCTGTTTTCGCTGGTAGGAAGTTTTACCTACGTCAACCTGTACCTGGCACAGCCGCCCTTCAGCCTGTCCACGGCCGGCCTGGCCAATGTGTTCTGCGTCTACCTGCTGGGTGTGGTGGTCACCCCCATGGCCGGGCGCTTGATCGTGCGCCATGGTTTTTTGCGCGCCGTGCTGAGCACCCTTCCGCTGTCCGCCTGCGGCCTACTGCTGACCCTGCTGCCCACGCTGGCGGCGGTGATTGCCGGCCTGGCCGTCTGCTCCTGCGGCGTTTTTATCTGCCAGTCCGCCACCATCAGCCACATTGCCGACAACGTCACCGAGGGCCGATCCCTGGCCACCGGCCTGTATTACCTGAGCTATTACGCCGGTGGCGCGGCAGGCACCTGGCTGGCCGGTCTGGCCTTTGAGAGCTGGAACTGGGGCGGCGCGGTTCTGGTCATCATCCTGTTCCAGGCCCTGGCAGCCGGCATCGCACTGTTGTTCCTTCGCCCGCAAGCGCCTACACGGCGCAATGCCACCTAGCGCCACACCAAAGATCAGGCCGGATCAAAGGCGACTACCGCGTTCCGCACTATCATCCCCTGTTACCTACAGCGCCAACCGGCGCAAGCATTACAAGGAAGATTTACCATGGGCGCGCAGTGGAAAGCAAAGGGCAAGGATCTGGCAGCCAGTGCCAGGGGCAAGATTTTTACCAAGTTGGTCAAGGAAATCACCGTGGCGGCGCGCAATGGCGCGGACCCCTCCAGCAACGCCCGCCTGCGTCTGGTGGTGGAACAAGCCCGCAAGGTTTCCATGCCCAAGGACACCCTGGACCGGGCCCTGAAAAAAGGCTCGGGCGTGGGCGACGATGCCACGCACTACGAGCGCGTGATGTACGAGGGCTTTGCCCCCCACCAGGTGGCGGTGATGGTCGAATGCCTGACCGACAACGTCAAGCGCACGGCGCCCGAAATGCGCGTGCTGTTCCGCAAGGGCCAGCTCGGCACCTCCGGCTCGGTGGCCTGGGACTTTGACCATCTGGGCATGATCGAGGCCGCACCCACCAAGCCCGGCATAGACGCCGAAACCGCCGCCATCGAGGCTGGTGCACAGGACCTGGAGCCCGGCGAGGAAGAGGGCAACACCTTGTTTCTGACCGACCCGGCCGAACTCGATCTGGTTAGCCGGGCGCTACCGGCGCAAGGGTTTACCGTGCTGTCGATGAAGCTGGGCTACAAGCCCAAGAATCCGGTGGACCCGGCCAGCCTGAGCCCCGAGGCGCTGGAAGAAGTGGAAGCGTTTCTGGCCGCCATCGACGCCTATGACGACGTGCAAGAGGTCTACGTCGGCTTGGCAGGCTAAGCACTAACCCGGCTTGGGGCGGGCGGGGCACGGATTTTGCGTGCCCCGGGAACACCCACCGGCGCTTGCCTGCAAGTCACCGGTCCCCTAACCTCCGCTTCTTACCGCCATGAAAAAAATCCGCAGCATCCTGGTCGCTAACCGCAGCGAAATCGCCATCCGCGTGCTGCGCGCAGCCTCCGAGATGGGCATACGCACGGTTGCCATCTATTCCAGCGAAGACCGCTTCGCCCTGCACCGTTTCAAGGCAGACGAGTCGTATCTGGTGGGTGAGGGCAAGAAGCCGATCTCGGCCTACCTGGACATCACCGACATCATCCGCATTGCCAAAGAGGCGGAGGTGGACGCCATCCACCCCGGCTACGGTTTCCTCTCAGAGAACCCGGACTTTGCCGACGCCTGTGCCGCTGCCGGCGTGGCCTTCATCGGGCCGAATGGCGATGTGATGCGTACGCTGGGCAACAAGGTGGCGGCTCGCGCCGTGGCCGTGGCGGCGAATGTGCCGGTGGTGCCCGCAACGACTGCGCTGCCCGATGACATCGAGGTGTCCAAAAGAATGGCGCTGGAAGTGGGCTACCCGTTGATGCTCAAGGCCAGCTGGGGCGGCGGGGGCCGCGGTATGCGCGTGATCGAGACCGAGGCCGACCTGGCACCCATGATGGAGCTGGCCAAGCGCGAGGCCCTGGCCGCCTTTGGCAATGACGAGGTGTACCTGGAAAAGCTGGTGCGCCGTGCCCGCCACGTCGAGGTGCAGGTGATGGGCGACAAGCATGGCAACCTGGTTCATCTGTTTGAGCGCGACTGCTCGGTGCAGCGGCGCAACCAGAAGGTAGTGGAGCGTGCCCCCGCGCCCTACATGGACCCTGACACGCGCGCCGAGCTGTGCGAGTCGGCATTGCGATTGGCGCGCGCCGCCCACTACACCCACGCGGGCACCGTCGAATACCTGTTTGACGTGGACACCGGCAAGTACTACTTCATCGAGGTCAACCCGCGCATCCAGGTGGAGCACACCGTCACCGAAGTAGTGACCGGCGTGGACATCGTCAAGGCGCAGATCCGCGTCACCGAAGGCGCAACCGTGGGCGACGATGACTCCTTCATCCCGTTCCAGAAAGACATCAGCCTGCGCGGCCATGCCTTGCAATGCCGCGTCACCACCGAAGACCCGGAAAACAATTTCACGCCCGATTACGGCAAGATCGGCGTGTACCGCAGCGCCGCCGGTTTCGGTATCCGACTGGACGCCGGCACCGCCTATGCCGGTGCGGTGATCACGCCGTACTACGATTCGCTGCTGGTCAAGGTCACGGCCTGGGGCCACACGCCGGATGAAGCGGCCTCGCGTATGGACCGCGCCTTGAGGGAGTTCCGCGTGCGTGGCCTCTCCACCAATCTGCAGTTCCTGGAAAACGTCATCGCCCACCCGCTGTTCCGCAGCGGCGAATGCACCACGCGCTTTATTGACACCACGCCCGAGCTGTTCAACTTTGTCAAACGTCGTGACCGCGCCACCCGACTGTTGAAATTCCTGGGCGATGTGGCCATCAACGGCAACCCGGAGATGAAGGGCCGCACCCTGCCCGCGCTGCCTCTGTCCATGCCGATTAAGCCGAGCTGCGACCTGACAGCGCCCATCCCCAAGGGTTCACGCGATACCTTCAAGGAGCTGGGTGCCAAGGGCTTTGCCCAGTGGATGAAGGACCAGCCGCAGGTGCTCTTGACCGACACCACCATGCGCGACGCCCACCAGTCGCTGTTTGCCACGCGCATGCGCAGCTTTGATATGGAGCAGATTGCGCCGCATTACGCGCGCATGCTGCCCGGCCTGTTTTCCATGGAATGCTGGGGCGGCGCCACCTTTGACGTCGCCCTGCGCTTCTTAAAAGAAGACCCCTGGGAGCGCCTGGTCCGACTGCGGGAGGCGACACCCAACATCCTGTTCCAGATGCTCTTGCGCGCCTCCAACGCGGTGGGTTACACCAACTACTCCGACAACGTGGTGCGCTATTTTGTGCAGCAGGCTGCCAAAAACGGCGTCGATATTTTCCGCGTTTTCGACTCGCTCAACTGGGTCGACAACATGCGCGTGGCCATGGACGCAGTGATCGAGTCCGGTGCCCTGTGCGAAGGCGCGCTCTGCTACACCGGCGATCTGTTCGATGCCAAGCGCAGCAAGTACAACCTGAAGTACTACGTGGGTCTCGCCAAGGAGCTGGAAAAAGCCGGTGCCCATATCCTGGGCATCAAGGACATGGCCGGTGTCTGCAAGCCGCGCGCGATTGCCGAACTGGTGCGCGTGTTGAAACAGGAGGTCGGCCTGCCGATTCACTTCCACACCCACGACACCAGCGGCATCTCGGCGGCCAGCGTGCTGGCGGCAATTGAAGCCGGATGCGACGCGGTGGATGGAGCGCTGGATTCCATGAGCGGCCTGACCTCGCAGCCCAATCTGGGCTCCATCGCCGCAGCGCTATCCGGCTCGGCGCGTGACCCTGGCCTGGACCTGGACGCCATGCAATCCCTGTCCCATTACTGGGAGGGCGTGCGCCGCGCCTATGTGCCGTTCGAGGCCGACATGCGCGCAGGAACGTCCGACGTCTACAAGCACGAAATGCCCGGCGGCCAGTACACCAATCTGCGCGAGCAGGCGCGCGCCATGGGCCTTGCGCACCGCTGGCCGGAAGTGTCGAAAGCCTATGCCGATGTCAACGTGCTGTTTGGCGACATCGTCAAGGTCACGCCCACCTCCAAGGTGGTGGGTGACATGGCGCTGTTCATGGTGGCCAACGATCTCAAGCCCGCCGATGTCAGCAATCCCTTGCGCGATATCGCCTTCCCGGACTCCGTCATTTCGCTATTCAAGGGCGAGCTGGGCTTTCCACCGGATGGTTTTCCCAAGGCGCTGGAGCACAAGGTGCTCAAGGGCGAGGCGCCAATGCAGGGCCGCGCCGGTGACCACCTGGCGCCGGTCGATCTGGAAGCCAAGCGCGCCGAAGCAGAGCACGCCGTAGGCCGCAAGGTCACTGACACCGATCTGGCCTCGTATCTGATGTACCCCAAGGTGTTCAAGGACTACGCCGAGCACCGGCGCGAATACAGCGATGTGTCGCTCTTGCCCACCTCTCCCTTCTTTTACGGCCTGCTGGACCGCGAAGAAATCTCCATCGATATTGCCAAGGGCAAAACCCTGGTGGTGCGCCAGACCGGCCGCTCCGACGCGGTGGACGAGGAGGGCAAGATCAAGGTCTTCTTCGAACTCAACGGCCAGCCGCGCACCGTGCGCGTGCCCAAGGCCGGTGTGGCCGGTGCAGCTGCCAAGGCCCGAGCCGAAGAGGGCAACCCCAATCACGTGGGCGCGCCCATGCCCGGCATGGTGGTGACGGTGGCAGTCAAGGTCGGGCAGCTGGTAAAGAAGGGCGATCCGCTCTTGTCCCTGGAAGCCATGAAGATGGAGACCATGCTCAGCGCCGAGCGCGACGCCACCATCCACGCCATCCATGTGCGCGCGGGGGAGACCATCAATGCCCGCGACTTGCTGATCGAACTGAAGGACTAGTACCGTAGCAGGGCCGCCTGGCTGCCGGTGCCGCGCCCGAACATCGGCAATCCCCGACACATGGCAAGGCCATTGCAGCTATATTGTCCGGATGTAGGGTATACCTGACAGATAGGCTGTGCGCCTGCCTGCATTATTGGAGCCAATGGCTCAAGATAATTCAGGAGTTGGCATGCGCCATTCCAAGGCATCCCGCTCCAGGGTGCAACGAGGTATTAACGATGAAAGTCCGTGCGATTGACCCTTCGCAGGCGCAGCACCGGCGCTTTGAATCCGGAGTCGTGCTCGGTTTCATGGCGGCTGCGGTAATTGCCTTTAGTCTGGTGGCCACCACCTGGAAAATGGCCGCAGATTCGGCCCAGGCGGACCAGCGCGTGACCCACAGCCGCGAGATGCTGGACGCCATTGCCCAGATTCGCATGAACACCCTGAGCATCGAATACAGCACCCAGGGCTTCCGTTTTACAGGCGACTTGGCGCGCCTGGCGGAACGCGATGTGGCGGACGCAGCCCGCAAACAGGCACTGGAGCAGCTCGGCGCTTTGACCGCTGCCAGTGCGCTGCAGCAGCAACGTTTGCTGGGTCTGCAGCAGGTGCTCAAGCAACGCATGGCGATTGCCAAGCGCGTGGAGGAACTGGTGCGCTCGCAAGGCACGCAGGCCGCCAACGACTATGTCCGCGCCATGCCCCTGCGGGAAACGCGCGAACGCGTCTACCAAATCCTGGGCGACATGGAAGCCCAGGAGCGCACGGCCCTGGCAAGCGAACGCAAGGAGCAGGCCAGTGCCCGCATCCGGGTACTGACCATGGGGGTGTCGGTGGCGCTGTTGCTGCTGTTGGTGCTGGCGTCCACCTACTACCTGGTGCGGCGCCAGTTGCAGCAGATACGCGCTGCACAAAAGGAGCTGGCCTCCAGTGAAGAGAGTCTGTCCATTACCCTGATGTCGATTGGCGATGCCGTGGTGGCCACCGACACCCAGGCCCGCATCACCCGCATGAACACGGTGGCCGAGGAGCTGACAGGTTGGCCCATCGCACTGGCCCGTGGCAAGCACATTGCCGAGGTTTTCCACATCGTGCACCAGACCACCCGCGAAGCGGCCGTCATTCCGGTGACCGTGGTGCTGGACACCGGCCAGGTCCGGACCCTGGCCAACCACACCGTGCTGATTGCCCGGGACGGACGCGAGCGCCCGATTGCCGATAGCGCCGCCCCCATCCACGACGCGGGCGGCCAGCTCCAGGGCGTGGTGCTGGTGTTCCGGGATGTGACGGCCGAATACCTGGCGGAAAAAACCATCCAGGACCAAACCGAGCAGCTGGAGCAACGCGTGGCAGAACGCACCCGGCAGCTGCAGGAAAGCGAGGTGCGCTACCGCACCGCCTTCATGACCAGCCCGGAACCGATTGTTCTGAGCCGCCTGCCGGATGGCCGCTACCTGGATGTGAACCAGGGTTTTGAGCGAACCTTTGGCTGGCGCCGCGACGAGGTGATTGGCAAGACCTCACAGGAGCTCGGTATCTGGACCCATGCGGAACACCGGGAGGAGTTCATACGCCTGGTCCATGAACAAGGCCGGGTGGACGACTTTGAAACCGATTTCTTCACCCAGCAGGGGCAGGTGGTGGCGTCGCTGGTGTCGGCCAACAGCATTTCCATTGACGGCCAGAGCTGCATACTGACGGTGGTGCGCGACATCACCGAGCACAAACGTTCAGAAGAAGAGCTGCTGAGCTATCGCGACCATTTACAGGACCTGGTGGTCGAGCGCACGCGCGAGCTGGAACAGGCCAAGCAGGCCGCCGAGGCCGCCAACCTTGCCAAGAGCCAGTTCCTGGCCAATATGAGCCATGAAATCCGCACTCCCTTGAGCGCCATTTCCGGCATGTCGCGCCTGATCCGCAAGGATCCGTTGACGCCGGCCCAGGCGGATCGGCTGGACAAGCTCGAATCCGCGTCGACCCACCTGAGCGCCACCATCAATGACATCCTGGACCTGTCCAAGATCGAGGCCGGTCATCTGGATCTAGTCGATGGACCGGTGCAGGTGGAGTCGGTGCTGAGCAACGTGTTTGAAATGCTGCATGACCGGGCCCGGCAAAAGGGCTTGCAGCTGCAGATCGAAGGCGCCGCCATGCCAGACCCGCTCTATGGTGACAAGACCCGGCTGGAACAGGCGTTGCTGAACTACGTCGGCAACGCCATCAAGTTCACCGAACGCGGCGGCATTGTGCTGCGGACCTCGGTGCTGACCGACTCGCCGACAGCGGCCCTGGTGCTTTTTGAAGTGCAGGACACCGGCATAGGCATCGCACCGGAACACATGGGCAAGCTGTTTTCCATTTTTGAGCAAGCCGACAACACCATGGCCCGCAAATACGGCGGTACCGGCCTGGGCCTGGCCATCACCAAAAAATTAGCCCAGGCCATGGGCGGCGATGTCGGTGCGCGCAGCAGCCCCGGTGTCGGCAGCCGCTTCTGGTTTAGCGCCAAGCTGCGCAAGGGGCCGGCCTTGCTGGCGCAGGCACAGGACGAGTCCACCGAAGAACTGGTGCGGCAACTGCTGCTGCATAGTGGGAAAAACGTGCTGCTGGCTGACGACGATGTCTTAAACCGGGAGATCGGCAGCCTGTTGCTGCAAGAGGTAGGCCTGGCCGTGGAGCTGGCAGAAGACGGGCAGCAAGCCCTGGAGCTGGCGCGTGCGCAGCACCACCATCTGATCCTGATGGACATGCAAATGCCGCTGATGGATGGGCTGGACTCCACGCGCCACATCCGCCGCCTGCCCGACTATGCCTGCGTGCCCATCGTAGCCATGACGGCCAACGCATTCGCCGAAGACCGGGATCTCTGTCTGGCCGCCGGCATGGACGACTTCATCACCAAGCCGGTGGAGCCACGCGTGCTCTACAAGGCCTTATTGCGCTGGCTGAACAAAACCCAAGACAAACAATAAAATGGCGGCACTCCGAGGTATGGTTGATGCTCGCGGGGTTTAACACCGCAAGGGAAACATTCATGCTGCCATTGGAAACGAAGAGGCGCTACCAGTCGGTACTGGTGGTAGACGATGACCCCGTAAGCCTGGAGGTTGCGTGTATCGCGCTGGAGTGTCTGGGCCTGACCGGGGTGGTGACGGCGGCGGGCGGCCATGACGGCATTCGCGCCTATGTAAGGATGCAACCCAAACCCGACCTGGTGATCTGCGACCTGTTCATGCCCGACATGGATGGCATTGAGTTCATCAGTGCCCTGGGCGATAGAAACTTCGGCGGCGCGCTGGTGCTGGTAACCGGCGGCGACCTGTCGATGATGCAAATGGCCAGCCAACTTGCCGAAAGTGGCTATGGTTTGACCGTTCTAGCGGCCATCCCCAAGCCGCTGTTGCCGCAAACCTTGGCTGCGGCCCTGGGACTGACGCCTCCGCAGGCCGGGCCGCAATGAGAGGCTTGCCACGCCGGGACGAGCCTGAACCGCCATCCCATGCCGAGGTCAACCCCTGGCTGGTGCTGCTGCTGGCCTTTAGTTGCGGCCTGGTGGTTGCCAACATTTATTACGCGCAGCCGCTGGTCGGCCCCATCAGCGTGGCGCTGGGGCTCGCCTCGCACTCCGCCGGTCTGATCGTCACCCTGACCCAGGTCGGCTATGGCTTGGGCCTGGTGTTCGTGATTCCCCTGGCCGACTATGTGGAGAACCGTCGGCTGGTGCTGGGCGCGGTGGCCTTGAGCGCACTGTCCATGCTGGCTGCGGCCTGGAGCGCCTCGGTGCCGGTGTTTCTGGCCTGCGCCCTGCTCACCGGCATCAGCTCGGTGGCGGTGCAGGTGCTGGTGCTGTATGCCGCGCACATGGCGCACGATGGCATTCGCGGCCGCGTCGTCGGCAGCGTCATGAGCGGGCTGATGCTGGGCATCATGCTGGCGCGCCCGGTGGCCAGCCTGATTGCGGACTTCGCCTCCTGGCGGGCGGTGTACCTTTGCGCCGCCCTGGCCATGTTGGTCCTGGTGGCGGTGCTGCGCCTAACCCTGCCGCAACGTCTGCCGCACAGCGCCATCAGCTACCGGGCACTTATGGCCTCCATGGTGGACCTGGCGCTGCACTGCGTGGTGCTGCGCCGCCGCGCCTTCTACCAGGCCGGCATGTTTGGCGCCTTCAGCCTGTTTTGGACCGTAGCCCCCCTGCACCTGGCGCAGCACTTTGGCATGCCGCAGCGTGGCATTGCCCTGTTTGCGCTGGCCGGTGTGGCCGGTGCCGTGGCGGCGCCGATTGCCGGGCGCGTGGCCGACCGCGGCTGGATAAGGCCCGCCAGTGCCGTGGCCATGGCCTGCGCGGTGCTGGCGCTGCTGCTGGCCCAGATCGAACGCGTTGGTTCCACGCAGCAGGTGGCGTTGCTGGTGCTGGTTGCCATCCTGCTGGACTTTGGCGTCTCGGCCAATCTGGTGCTGGGCCAGCGGGTCATTTTTTCTGCCGGTGCGGCACAGCGTGGGCGTTTCAACGCCATCTACATGGCCACCTTTTTCGCCGGTGGAGCCATCGGTTCCGCACTGGGCGGCTGGGCCTATGCACTGGGCGGATGGAGCCAGGCTTGCTGGGTCGCGCTGTGCTTTCCGCTGCTGGCGCTGGCCTATTTCGCAACTGAAAAGCAGAACGAAAAATAGGTCTGATCCCTGCAATCCCTGCAACGCACAGGCGCAAGCCCCTGACCTTCGCGCTATGTCAAGTGAGGCTCACAGCGGGTCTCTCTGGATGGGACAGGACATGCGGTGGCTGCCACCACGGCCACGGCCCAGTTCACGGCTGGGGATAGTGATGACTTCTACGCCGGCCTTGCGCAGCAGGGTGTTGGTATAGGCATTGCGGTCATAGGCCATGACGACACCCGGCGCCAGCGCCAGCAGGTTGTTGCCATCGTCCCATTGCTCGCGCGCGATCTCAAAGGCGTCGCCCCCGGTTTCCACGCTGCGCAGATGCGCAATACCCAGCGCTTGGGCCAGCACCTGCAGCAAGGGTGCAGTTTCGCTGCGCACATCCAAACGGCCATGCTGCTTGCCGGGCCGGATGCTGTGGACCCGGATCGCGTTCACCGTGTCCGGAAAATAGGTCACCAGGTCCACATCGCAGAAGGTCAATACCGTATTCAGATGCATGGCGCTGCGCGACCTGGGCATTTGCGCGACCAGCACCATGGAGGCAACACCCTGCTCAAACAGGCTGAGCGCCAGTTGGCTAACGGCCTGCGGCGTGGTGCGCTCACCCATGCCCACCATGACCACGCCCTGGCCCAGTGGCATCAGGTCGCCGCCCTCCAGCGTGGCGCAGACGCCGGCCTGGTCCACTTCGCCCCACAGCACCCGAGCCCGGCCCGCAAAATCCGGATGGAAGCGGTAGACGGCGGCAGTCAGCAGGGTTTCCTGGCGGCGTGCCGGCCAGTACATGGGGCACAGGACCACACCGCCATCGATCCAGCAACTGCTGTCGCGGGTGAACATCGCATTCGGCAGGGGCGGCAACAGCATGTCCTGCGCGGCGCTGCAGGCACCTTGCAGGCCTTCGGGCGCAAACGGCAATTCGCCGCGCAGCAGGCCGCCCAGCAGTATTTCGGCCAGGGCCTGGGGTGACAGGGTACGCAGCCATTGATGCAACTGCGCGGCCAATTCCACGTCCAACAACTCGGGGCCGAGTTTGCGCTCCAGTATCCACTGCAATGCCACCGGATTGGCCACGGTAGTGGCCAGCAGCTCATGCAAGTCCAGCACCTCGATGCCACGCTCTTGCATGGCGCTGGTGAACGAGCCATGGTCGTTGCGGGCCTGGCTGACCCACAGCACGTCGTCAAAAAAAAGTGCCTGGCAATTGGTCGGCGTCAAACGCCTTTGCGCCAGGCCAGGGCGGCACACCAGCACCTTGCGCAGGCGACCCACTTCGGAAAATGTTCCCATCGTGATTTATTCCTTGGTACGCGCTCTGCAATGCTGAAGCGCTCAAATCCAATGTAGGATGGGCCTGAAATGTGAGGTTTGGGAATTCTCAAGTGCATTTCATGCCCCTGGCGTCCTTGCCATGCGGGGCTGCGCTTGGTGTCAAAATCGCATCGCATCCACAGGGTCAATTCCGGCCCGACTTTCGCGGGAACTTGAAGGCAATGACGCACACTGATGGCAGCACCCGGGCTGGCGCCACGCTGGCCTTGCGCACACGTCCACTGGCGGAGTCGCCCGCACTGGCGGCCAAGGCGATCAAATTTCTGTGCGAGAAAAAATCCAGCTTTGCCTTTGGCAAGCAAGATGCCGAGTGCGTTGTCCCCTACCTGCGCTGGGCGATTTACCCCGTAGGAACTTCTCTTTATCGGGAGGGCGATGAGGCCAGAACCAGTTACATGCTGCTATTGCTGGAAGGGGATGTGTCTGTGGACACAAGCGTCTCGGGTCGCGCAGACCGGGTCGCCATCTCCGTGCTGGGGCCCGGTTCCCTGATTGGTGAGATGGCGCTTCTGGATGGAGCCGCACGCTCGGCCAACTGCACCGCACTGGCCAATGTGCAGGCGGCGGGTCTTTCACATGCCGGCCTAGAGCTGATGGCCAGGGAACACCCCGAGATCGCGCTCAAACTACTGATTTACATGGCGCGTAATACCGCGGACCGATTGCGTGCGCTGAGTGAGCAGTTGCACATGGTGGACCAGCTCAATGCCAACTTGCACCAGGAAATAGACCAGTTGCGCAGGTCCACCAAGACGGCACCCTAGCCTGCCGGAGTCCGGCCATGCATGAACTCAGCCTGGCCGCAGGCATTTTGCAAGTGGTGGAGCAGGCCCGCGACCGCGACCCGTTTGAGCGCGTCACCCATCTGCGTCTTCAGGCCGGGGCCTTGGCCGGCGTGGAGCTTTCGGCCCTGCGCTTTGCGCTGGAGTCGCTGGCGCCCGGCACATTACTGGAGGGCGCAGTGATCGACATCGACGAGCAAGCCGGCACAGCCTGGTGCCTGCAATGTGAAAAAAGCGTGCCCATCTTCTCGCGTTTGGACCTTTGCCCGCTGTGCGAGGGCGCCAGCTTGCGCGTCACGGACGGCACCGATCTCAAACTGCTGGATCTGCGCGTTGTTTGAGCACCCCATTTCCGTCAGAATCAAAACACCCTCAGGAGATTTATATGTGTGTTGTATGCGGTTGCAACGGCCCCGCCACCGGGCCGCAAGCGACAGAACCCCAGGTCCATCCGGTGACGGGTGACCTGCACTTTGGAGCCGGTGCGGCCAGGGTGTCGGTGGCCGGCATGAGCCAGGAGCGCACGATACAGATCGAGGTCGATGTGCTGGGCGCTAACCAGGCGGTGGCGCAGCAGAACCGGGCCCACTTTGCCTCGCATGGTGTGAGCGTCTTCAACCTGGTATCGAGCCCGGGATCTGGCAAGACCACGCTGCTGTGCGCCAGTATCTTGGCGCTGCGCAAACGCGCACCCGGCCTGGCGGTGGCGGTGATCGAGGGCGATCAACAAACCAGCTTCGACGCCGACCGCATACGCGCTACCGGCGCCCCCGCCATCCAAGTCAACACCGGACGGGGCTGCCATCTGGATGCGCCCATGGTGGCGCGTGCATTTGGCCAGTTGGACCTGCATGGCGAGGCCCACGTCCATGAGCATAGTCACGGCCACACGCATGACCATGAACATACGCACGATCACGATCACGCACATGGCGCTGCGGCCAAGGCAATCCTGTTTATCGAGAACGTCGGCAATCTGGTCTGTCCGGCCATGTGGGACCTGGGCGAGGAAGCCAAGGTGGTCATCCTTTCGGTCACCGAGGGCGAAGACAAGCCGCTTAAATACCCGGACATGTTTGCAGCCGCGACTCTGATGCTGCTCAACAAGGTCGACCTGTTGCCGCATCTGCGCTTTGATGTGGTGAAGTGCATTGACTTGGCCCGCCGCGTCAACCCCGGCATCCGTGTGCTGCTGGTCTCTGCCGAAACCGGACAGGGCATGGACGCCTGGCTGGATTGGGTGCTGGGCGTGGACGCATGACCCTCCCGCTGGCGCGCCAGCAGTTGCCCGCCGCCGCACCGGCACGCGTGCTGGCCTGTGGCGCCTGGTTGAAGAACACGGCCTGCTTGCTCGACGGTCACCAAGTCTGGATGTCGCCCTTGCACGGCGACCTGGGAACGCCGGAGGCGCGCGCGCACCTGCTGGACTCGGTGGCGCGCTTGCAGCAGCAGGCGAGCGGACCGATTGAGGCGGTGGCGCACGATCTGCATCCGGACTTTTTCAGCACCGAGCTGGCGCAACAACTGGCGCAGAAGTTAAACGTGCCAGCCATCGCCGTGCAACACCACCACGCCCATATCGCGCAGGTGCAGGCGCAATGTGCGCCTGGCCAAAAGCTGCTGGGTTGGGCGCTGGATGGTGTCGGATTGGGCACCGACCAAACAGCCTGGGGAGGTGAGCTGCTGCTGGTGCAAGACGCCCAATTTCAGCGCCTGAACCACCTGCCCAAACTGCTGCTTCCGGGCAGCGATGTGGCAGCCCGTGAGCCCTGGCGCATGGCCGCGGCTGCGCTGCATCGTTTGGGCTATTCTCCGGATCAAGTTTTCAGCCCAGCCGTCAGCAGCCATTTGTGCGTGGGAACGCTCAAGCCGATTTCTACGGCCAGTTTGAAAGGCGTTGTTAGCATGATGGCGCGCGGCCTGAACTCACCATCCACCACCAGCGCCGGGCGCTGGTTTGACGCGGTGGCCGGGCTGCTGGGCGTCTGCTGGTGGCAGACCGAAGAGGCGCAGGCAGCGATCGCGCTGGAACAGCTTGCTACGCTTTGGCTGGAGCACCATCCGGCACCGCTACTGGATGCCGAGCTCATAGGCGCCGGTCTGAATCTGGACCTGCTACTGCGCCGCCTGCTCGCTCTCATGGTCGGCTTGGAAAGCGATGCCGCATCATTGCGCGCCATGCAAGCGCAAGCCGCCGCCCTGTTCCATGTGGCGCTGGCCGATGCACTCGCGCAGGCCGCCATCCAAGCTGCACAACAGCACCAGATCAAAGCCATCGCGCTGAGCGGCGGCTGCTTCTTCAACCGCATTTTGCGAGGCTGCATGCAAGACACACTCGTGCAAGCCGGGCTCAGCGTGCAACTGCCCACGGATAGCGCGTATGGCGACGCCGGTCTGGCCCTGGGCCAAGCCTGGGTGGCGGCGCACAGCCTGACGGCAACAAACGAATCCCTATCCAAACCGCAAGGAACTCCCTATGTGTCTAGCCATACCGGCCCGCGTCGTGGCCTTGAGCGGCCTGGAGGCCACCGTTGACCTCGGCGGCGTGCGCAAGTCCATCTCTATTGCTCTGGTGCCCGAGGCGCAACTGGAGGACTATGTGATTGTTCATGTAGGCCACGCCATTGGCCTGATCGACCCGGAAGAGGCCCGGCTCACGCTGGCGCTGTTTGCCGAACTCGACGCCAGCAGCGCAGACCCGGCATGAAATACATAGACGAATACCGCGACGGCAAGCTCGGTCAGCAGATTGCCGCCCGCATTGCGGCCGAGGCTGATCCGGCACGCAGCTACAGCTTCATGGAATTCTGCGGCGGCCACACCCATGCTATTTCGCGCTATGGCGTGACGGAGCTGCTGCCGAAAAATGTCCGCATGGTGCACGGCCCGGGTTGTCCGGTCTGCGTGCTGCCCATTGGCCGCATCGACCAGGCGATTGACCTGGCACTCAAGCGCGGTGCCATCGTCACCACCTATGCCGACACAATGCGCGTACCTGCCTCGGAAGAGCTGTCGATGATGAAGGCAAAGGCACGCGGCGCCGATATCCGCATGGTGTATTCGGTAAGCGACGCGCTCAAAATTGCGCGCGACAACCCGCAGCGCGAGGTGGTGTTTTTTGCCATCGGCTTCGAGACCACCACACCGCCCACTGCGCTGGCGCTGCAAACGGCGATGCGCGAAAACTTGCAAAATTTCAGCGTGCTGTGCTGCCATGTGCTCACCCCCGCAGCCATTACCCATATCCTGGAATCGCCCCAGGTACGGGACTGGCACACCGTGCCGCTGGACGGTTTTGTCGGCCCCGCCCATGTAAGCATCCTGATTGGTTCGCGCCCTTACGAGGGTTTTGCACTGCAGTACCAAAAACCCGTGGTCATAGCAGGCTTTGAGCCGCTGGACGTGCTGCAGGCCATTCTGATGCTGGTGCGCCAGGTGAACGAGGGTCGCGCTGTGGTGGAAAACGAATTCACCCGCGCCGTCACCCGCGACGGCAATGCGGCTGCTATTCAAATAGTGGCGCAGGTGCTGGAGCCGCGCGAAAGCTTTGAGTGGCGCGGACTCGGCGAGGTGCCCAACAGTGCGCTCAAGATTCGGCCTGAATTTTCGCAATGGGATGCCGAACGCAAATTCGATCTGCACTATCGCGCTGTAGCAGACCACAAGCAATGCGAATGTGGCGCCATCCTGCGCGGCGTTAAGCGCCCCACCGACTGCAAGCTATTCGGCACGGTGTGCACGCCCGAGTCACCCATGGGCTCGTGCATGGTTTCGTCCGAAGGCGCGTGTGCGGCCCACTATTCCTTTGGACGCTTTCGTGATATCCCAGTGGTGGCCGTATGAGCACGAAACCGAAATACACGCGACCACTCGATATCAAAGGCGGCCGCGTCGACATGAACCACGGCGCCGGTGGCCGTGCCAGTGCGCAGCTGATCGAAGAAATCTTCTTGCGCGCCTTTGACAACGAATTTCTGCGCCAGGGCAATGACGGCGCCACGCTGCCAATGCCACCCGGGTTGCCGCAGGGTGGGCGTCTGGTGATGGCCACCGACGCGCATGTGGTCTCGCCCATCTTCTTCCCCGGTGGCGACCTCGGTTGCCTGGCCGTGCACGGCACGCTCAACGATGTGGCGATGCTGGGTGCGCGGCCGCTGTACCTGTCGGCCAGTTTTATTCTGGAAGAAGGCTATGCGCTAAGCGACCTGCAGCGTATTGCTAACAGCATGGGCGCGGCGGCACGCGAGGCCGGAGTTCCGATTGTGACCGGCGACACCAAGGTGGTCGAAAAAGGCAAGGGCGATGGCGTCTTCATCAGCACTACCGGTGTCGGCGTGGTGGCCCCCGGTGTACACATAGGCGGTGATCAGGCCCTAGCCGGTGATGCGGTGTTGGTCTCAGGTACCCTGGGCGAGCATGGCGTGGCTGTGCTGTCAAGCCGCGCGGCCATGGAGTTTGAGACCAGCATTGCATCCGACACCGCGGCCCTTCACGGTCTGGTGGCCGCCCTGCTCTCAAGCCTACCTGCGGGCAGCCTGCATGTGCTGCGCGACCCCACGCGCGGCGGACTGGCTACCACGCTCAACGAGATCACGCGCCAAAGCGGCGTTGGCATGCTGATCGACGAGAACTTCATCCCGGTATTGCCCCAGGTACAAGCCGCCTGCGAGCTGTTGGGGCTGGACCCGCTCTACATCGCCAACGAGGGCAAGATGGTGGTGATCTGCGCCTCGGACGTTGCAGAGGCAGCGTTGGCTTGTTTACACGAGCATCCCCTTGGAAAGGCCGCCTGCCGGATTGGAACTGTGACGGTGGATCCACATGGCTTTGTGCAAATGCAGACAAGAATGGGCGGGCGACGCGTGGTGGACTGGCTCAGTGGCGAGCAGCTTCCAAGGATTTGCTAGTTTCATGCCCACATAAAACCTGGGCCGGTCCATCAACATCAGGGTATGCATGGTGGGTTGCCCGCGCTGCGTGTCAGCTGTCGTGGTGTATGCAGGCCTCATCTAACTTGATAGCAAGGTTGCGCCGTCCACTTTAGCTGCCGCTTTGTCAAAGGTCCACAGTGGCTCCATACCCGCGGCATGGCTCAGCGCGATGTGCACGCAATCCGAAAAGTCCGCCTTGTTTTGCCTGAATAGCTCAAGCGCCACCTCCACGGCGGCCTCTGACTCGAACGACAGTTCGACAGCCGTGAGCAGGCTCGACAATGTCTGAATAATGTCTGCCTTATCAAACCCAAAGTTCGATCGCAGCACCCACTCCAGTTCCAGCATCACCGTTAAGGGGACAAACAGCGGTTCGCCTTTTTTCAAAGCAGATCTAATCAACTCCCGGGCCAGCAAGCCCTGCTTGGCATCATCCTGAATCAGGAAACGAACGAGGACGTTGGTATCCAGTGCCGCCATGGTGAAGCCATTAACGCCAAGGATTCATGTCTTCTATGCGGACTTTCTTTCCGGGGGGGGCCTTCAGCATGCCGGCCAAATCGAGCACCGACTTGGTTTTTGCGCGAACGATAGCTGTGCCGTCAGGCATCACGTTCCAAGTCAACCGGCTTCCTGCTTGTACGTGCATGGCGTCGCGTACCGCTTGGGGCACGGTGGTCTGACCTTTGGCAGTGAGGGTGGAATCGGACATTTTGCATCCTTACAAAATTGATCTTTGTAAGAATACTCGACTTTGATTTCTCTTGCAAGGATAGGCATGTGGATTGATTCCATCCGGCTGCCGGCCTGGGCAGCATGGTGACCATGGGATAGACCTGAGCCGTAATGCATCGGCTTGCAAGGATCTGCCATGTACCATGGGCGCTGCGGCAGACGCCTCGTCACGCCCATAGGAAATACCCATGACCAGCCCAATGTACACCCACAGCGTTCCCGTTCTCAAGCAAATGCTTACGGCCTTGAAGGCCATACTGGCGCGTGCCGACGCCCACCTTGCTGCCAAATCGATAGAGCCGCAAGCGCTGTTGCGGGTGCGCCTGTTTCCCGACATGTTTCCGCTGATCAAGCAGGTGCAGATTGCGGCCGACTTTGCGCGCGGCATTTCCGCACGGCTGGCGGGTGTGGAGGTTCCGGTGTTTGAGGGCAAGGAGCAAAGCTTTGCCGACCTGGACGCCTTGCTGGACCAGACACTGGCGTTTATCGACACCCTGTCAGCCGCGCAATTTGAGGGAAGCGAACTCAAAGAGGTGGTATTGCGCCCAGGAACACCTAAGGAAAAGAGGCTTAGCGGGCAGGCCTATCTGTCAAATTACGGCCTGCCGCAATTCTTTTTCCATGTCACCACCACCTACGCACTGCTGCGCCACAACGGCGTGGAGATCGGCAAGCGCGATTACATGGGCGCGTACTAGGAACTCACTGGGTCACAGCCGCTACCGCGTGTTGCTTGTGAGCGCAACAGCTTGCGCGAATAGGGACGACACGCAGCGCCGCACGGGCGCGGTCGCTGCAGCTACTCATCCCGGTTGGATTTTTTGTGGCCGGCGTTCCAGCGCTTCAAGTTGCGCTGCCATTGCCCAATGGGCTGCTCCGCATCGGCAGCGGCCGCCTTGCTGGAACTTGCAATCAGCTGGTCCAGCAGCGCCTTCTGCGCCGGGTCGTCCTCTGCCGGAAACACAGGCACCACCTTCACCATGTAATCCCCGCGCGCTCCGCGTGGCGCTGCCGGAAAGCCCTGCCCGGCCAGTCGATACACCAGCGCGTCGCGGTTCAGGCGCATTTGCTGCAGCCCGTCAGGGGTGGGCACTTCCACCCAGCGCCCGGCCATCCAGGCGTAGCCGTTCACCGGCATTTCGCAGCGCAGCACGCCGTCTCCATCCAGTCTGAAAAACGGATGCGGCTCGATCTCTACCTGTAGCTCCAGGCCCAGGTCCACAGCCCCATGGCGCGAGGCCGGAACGCTCAACACATGGCCTTCGCGCATACCCGAAGGAAAGCGCACCCGGCGCCGGTAGGGCACGCTCTGTTCACCACGGCCATCGCAGGCATCGCAGGGCGCACGCAGTCGGCCGTCGCCACCGCAGTCGGAGCACTCTTCCTGGTTCCACATCCAGCCAAACAGTGCCGGCCTGTGCACCGCACCGCTGCCGTGGCAGGTGCTGCAAGCCTTGGCCAGCACGCCCTGGCCCTTGCCGAGGCAGGCACTGCAGACATGTGTAAAGTGGCCGCTCAGTGTGCGGGTGCAGCCCAGGATCGCGTCCTCCAGCGACAGTTGAACCTTGCGGATATGCGTGTTTGAAGGGGCATCCGCCTGCGCAGGCTCCGTAGCGGGGGCCGGCGCGGCGCTGTCCTCGTCCACCGCATCCGGGTCATCCCCATCGCGCAGTTGCCGGATGTGCTGGTAGGCCTTGTTGATCGCTTGCATGCGGCTACCGGCATCGGGCGCAGCGTTGCGGTCCGGGTGCCAGGCAGCCACCAGCCGACGCCAGCTCGCCTTGAGCTGCGCATCGGTGGCGCTGGGGTGCAGGCCCAATTCCGCGTAGGCATCTCGGGTTTCCATGGGTTTGCGTGTCCTGGTAAGGTGGTGCCGTGGGCTGCCAGGCATTGCCGGGCGCCGCTTGGCCTGCGCCCATCGTAGCAAAGTGCAGGCGCTTCCGCCTGACGCCGCCGCGTCTGCCAAAATGTGGGCCATAGTGCGCCCTGCGCCGACACCACAACAAATATGACCGATCACACCGCCATCCACGAAACCCGTGTCTGGAGCAATGAACGCTGGACGGCGCGCGTCATCAACAACGACGACGACGACGGCTGGGCCGTGGCCATGACGCTGCATTGTGAATCAGAACCGGCCCTGGTCGGCCCGTGGACCATGGGGCGTGACAAAAAGAACCCCAAGCCACTGGACGTAGGGGCCTTCAACACCCTGGTCAAGACCGCCAACGAGGTGATTCGCCGACACGAGCAGCAGCTCCATGCGCAGCTCAATCGCAATGTCACGGTGACCGCATTGGGCCAGCGCGTCCGCGTCGCACTGGCCATCGTGCCGGATGACGAGGGCGCCACCGCCAGCCTAAGCGCCACCAATGAATTCGACGAGGAACTGGGCCGGGTCTCCGTGTCCCCCAGCTTCAAGCTGACGGTGAGCAGCGCGCTGGCCTGGGCCGAATCCGACTTTGCGCGGATCCTATGACAGCGCGATGCGCAGGCCGCTGGCCTTGTCGAACCAGTTGTTGTGCTGGTCGCTGACCGTCAGGCCTACCGCTTCGCCAATGTCCAGCCTGGTGTTGGCCGGGGCGCGTAAGGTAATCAGGCCGGCCTGCGTCTTCACCACCACATAGGTGTCGGCGCCGGTGGGCTCCACCAGCAGCACCTCGCCGCGCCAGGCGGCGTCCGTGGCCAGGTGGATGTGCTCGGGGCGCTGGCCCAGGGTGACGGGACGTCCAGCGGGTGCCGGCAGGTCCAACGAGCCGCCGGCAAACACGAACGGCGCGCCGCCACCTTTAGAAACCCCGTCGATGAAGTTCATCATCGGCGAGCCGATAAAGCCGGCCACATAGGTGTTGACCGGCATGCGGTAAATCTCGTCGGGCGTGCCGATCTGCTGCAGCACTCCGTCCTTCATCACTGCGATGCGGCTGCCTAATGTCATAGCCTCGATCTGGTCATGCGTGACATAGACGCTGGTGATGCCGCTGACGTGGTGCAGGCGCTTGATCTCGGCGCGCATTTCCACGCGCAGCTTGGCGTCCAGGTTGGAGAGCGGCTCGTCAAACAGAAACAGCTGCGGGTCGCGCGCCAGGGCCCGGCCCATGGCCACGCGCTGGCGCTGGCCGCCGCTGAGTTGAGCCGGGCGGCGGTCCAGCAGGTTCTCGATCTGCAACATGGCGGCCACCTCGTGGATGCGCTTGGTGCGCGCCTCCTTGGGCACCTTGCGCATCTCCAGCGCAAAGCCGATATTGTCGGCCACGCTCATGGTCGGGTACAGCGCATAGCTCTGGAACACCATGGCAATGTCGCGCTGGGCCGGGGCCACGTCGAGCACATCGCGCCCGGCAATGCGCAGCGCGCCTTCGGTGGCGTCTTCCAGGCCGGCAATGATGTTGAGCAGCGTGGATTTGCCGCAGCCCGAGGGACCGACCAGGATCAGGAACTCGCCCGGGGCGACCAGGATGTCGATTTTTTTGAGTACCTCGACGGCGGCAGCACCCTTGCCAAAGACCTTGCGAATGCCTGCGATTTCAAGTGAAGAAGCCATATGTTTATCCTTTCACGGCGCCGGCCGTGAGTCCTTTGACGAAGTATTGACCGGCCAGGACGTAGACCAGCATGGTCGGCAGCCCGGCAATCACCGCCGCCGCCATATCCACGTTGTAGTTCTTCACGCTGCTGGTGGTGTTGGCCATGTTGTTCAGGCCCACGGTGATGGGCTTGCTGTCGGCGCCGCTAAAGGCCACACCAAATAAAAAGTCGTTCCAGATGTTGGTGAACTGCCAGATCAGCGTGACCATCAAAATCGGCGTGGACATGGGGATGACGATGCGCCAGAAGATGCGCCAAAAGCCGGCACCGTCCAGGCGCGCGGCGTTGACCAGCTCGCGCGGAATGGCGGTGTAGTAGTTGCGAAAGAACAGCGTGGTGCCCGCCATGCCGGCCAGGCAATGCACCATGATCAGGCCGCTGATGGAGCTCGACAGGTTCAGATAGCCCAGCACCTGGCTCATGGGCAAGAGCACTACCTGAAAGGGCATGAACACGCCAAATAGCAGAAAGCCGAACAGCAGGTCGCTGCCCCTGAACTTCCACATGCTCAGCACATAGCCGTTGATGGCGCCCCAGGCGGTGGAGATCAGCACGGCGGGAACGGCCATGCGCACCGAGTTCCAGAAATAGGGCTGCAGACCGCGGCAATCAACACCGGTGCAGGCCTGGTCCCAGGCCTGCTGCCAGGAGCCCCAGTTCAGGCTGGTGGGCAGGCTCATCAGGTTGCCGGCGCGGATCTGGTCGGCGTCCTTGAACGAGGTCACCAGCATCACGTACATGGGGGCCAGGAACAGCAGGGCCGCCAGGCCCAACACGCTGTAAACCACCACACGGTAAAAAGTTTTGCTTTGCATGATCAGCGTTCGTGGGGTTTGGAGCGGAGCTCGCTGTACAGATAGGGCACCACAATCGCCGCCACGGTCGCCAGCATCATGGTGGCGCTGGCAGCACCCAGGCCGAGCTGGCCGCGGTTAAAGCTCATGGTGAACATAAAGGTGGCGGGTACGTCGGTGGAGTAGCCCGGGCCACCAGCGGTGAGCGCCATCACCAGGTCAAAGGCCTTGATCGACAGGTGCGACAGCACCAGAACGATGGAGAACACCACCGGTCGCATGATGGGAAGGATGATGCGCCAGTAAATGCGCGGCAGCGAGGCGCCGTCAATCTGCGCCGCCTTGATGATGTTGTCGTCAATGCCGCGCAGCCCGGCCAGGAACAGCGCCATGGCAAAACCTGCCGACTGCCAGACTCCGGCGATGACGACGCAGTAAATGGCGGTGTCGCTTTGCACCAGCCAGTCAAAGCCAAAGCTGGCCCAACCCAGGTCGTGCATGAGTTTTTCCAGCCCTAGGCTGGGGTTGAGAATCCATTTCCAGGCAGTGCCCGTCACGATGAAGGACAAGGCCATGGGATACAAATAGATGGTGCGCAGAAAACCCTCCATACGGATCTTCTGGTCCAGAAAGATCGCCAGCACCATCCCTAAGCCCATCGAGCCGCCTACATACAGCGTGGTGAAGATGCCTAGGTTCTTGAGGGCCACATACCAGCGGTCCATGTCCCAGAGCTTGATGTACTGCTCCAGGCCTGCGAACTCGCTGTAATTGGGCAGCATGCGGGAATGGGTGACAGACAGCAGGCCGTTCCAGATCATGAAGCCGTAGATGAAGGCAAAGCCGAATATGAATCCGGGCGCCACCACCAGTTTTGGCAACAGGTTTTCCAACTTTTTCATGGCTGACCTTTTGTGAAACCTAGTTGATGAAAAGCCCCACCCGCCGCAGAGGGTGGGGCTGTCAGGCCGGGGCCGCGCGGCCCTGGCTGCGCTTACTGGGTCTTGGCTGCCTTGGCGATGTTCTTCACACCGTCGGCCACCGAGATCTTGTCGTCATTCCAGAACTGGCTCACCGCGTCCTGGATGGCGCCGGCTGCAGCCGGAGGAACTGCCATGCCGTGCGCAATGGAAGGCTCCAGTGAGCCGGCCTTGGCAGACGCCACAAAGTCCTTGGCCGAGAGCTTGGCGCAGTCGTCAAACTTGCTCATATCCATGTTCAGGCGCACGGGAATCGAGCCCTTGTTCAGGTTGAAGATTTCCTGGAACGGCACACCCATGATGCTGGAGGCCAGATCGGACTGGGCCTTCTGGGCGGCAGCATCTTTCAGCTTGAACATGGCAAACGAGTCGACGTTGAAGGTGTAGGCGTTGTCGGTGCCCGGAGCAGCGGCGCAGAGGTAGTCCTTGCCCGGCACCTTGCCCGCGGTGGTGAACTCGCCCTTGGCCCAGTCACCCATGAACTGGAAGGCGGCCTTTTCCTGAATCACCATGGCCGTGGCCAGATTCCAGTCGCGCCCTGGAGAAGCCGGATCCACATAGCCATGCACCTTGCGGAAGGTTTCCAGCGCCTTGGTCATGGCCGGGCTGGTCAGTGCCTTCTGGTCGAGCTTGACCAGCGCGTCGTTGTAGAACTTGGCGCCACCGGTGCCCAGCACCACCGATTCAAAAACGGTGAAGTCCTGCCAGTTCTGACCGCCATGGGCCACGGCAACAAAACCGGCCTTCTTGACCTTGTCGGCGGCGGCAAAAAACTCAGGCCAGGTCTTGGGTGCACCAGCTACGCCCGCTTTCTTGAGCACGGCGCTGTTGGCCCACATCCAGTTGACGCGGTGCACATTGACCGGTGCGGCAATGTAGTTGCCCTTGTATTTCATGATGTCGGCCACGACCTTGGGCAGCAGCGCGTCCCAGTTTTCGGCCTTGGCCACTGGGTCCAGATTGGCCAGCACGCCTTCGGCGGCCCACTCCTGCAGAGCCGGGCCCTTGATCTGGGCGGCAGCCGGTGCGTTACCCGAAACGACGCGGCTCTTGAGCACGGTCATGGCGTTGTCGCCGCCGCCGCCGGCCACGGCGAAGTCTTTCCAGGTGTGGCCCTTTTCTTGCATGATCTTCTTGAGTTCGGCAACCGATTTGGCTTCGCCACCGGATGTCCACCAGTGCAGCACTTCCACTTCACCGGCGATAGCAGCGGTACCGGCAACCAACAATGCCACGGCAGTGGCGAGTTTCGAAAGCTTCAGCATGTTTACTCCTACAAGGGTTTAGTCTCCTCGCCTGAACAGGGTCAGGGGCATTGTTTCATCGCACGGAGCGCTTGTGCCCTGTGCGATGTTTTGCTTATGAATGCCGAGACTTGCGCAGTGTCTGCCAGGCTCAGGATAAATCACTGATTCCTGTCAAGGTTTTGTAACTTGATTGGATTTATCACCGGCATTCCAGGCGGCTGCGCAGACAAAGCTGGCGGCGGCGTTGACCTCGCCCGTTCCGCTGTATTTCGGCCAACTCGGGTAGTCGCACAGGGGACGGCTGCGTCCCGGCACCCCGACGGTATCAAACACCACCTGATTCACAGGCGCCACCCCCTTTTCCACCCAGCTCTCCAAGGCGCTCAGCGAATCCCAGGCGGCGTTGAAGGTTGTGCTCAGCGCGTGGTTGTAACCAGGGATTTCGTAGTAGCGCAGAAAGTCATCCGTGCGACTGCCACCCATGGTGCTGCGGATGCGGGCCAGGTACTGCTCGGTGGCGCGGGTGCTGACCAGCTGGTCGGAAGTTCCGTGGGCCATCAGGATCTTGCCGCCGTGGCCGGCAAAGGCGCTGAGGTCGGCCTGGTTGGCGTCCTGCAAACCAGCGAGTTCGCTGATACGGGTAGCCCATTTTCCAGGCTGCTCCGGGTCCAGCGTGAGGGAATCAAAACCAGGGTCGCGCGTCACAAAGTACTTCACCCAATGGTCCCAAAAACCGGCGTGGTAGGGCACACCGGCCTGCGGCGCCGTCGCGACCGCAGGCATGGGGCTGGCGGGTGCCACGCTGTTGAGACCCAGAAAATTCACCACCGCCTGGGCACCGCTGCCGGGGCGGCCAAAATCGGTGCCCCAGACATTGAAGCCGGGGTATTGGGTCTCGCCATTGGCCAGCGGGTAGGCAAGGTGCACCGGCGTGTTGATGACCTTGAGCGCGGCAATCTGCGCGTCCGACAAACAGCTGTCGCCCGTATCTGCGCCACCGGCGCAGCGCAGCGGCTGTCCATTGAGCGTGGCGGTGGCGGGGTTGAACAATGCGTTGCAGGCGGACTGGTTGCTGATCAGGCCGTCAACCACACCGTCCAGGGCATCGCAGACCTGCATGGACGCGTCATACAGCGCCTTGCGTTGGGTCAGGCTGGGGTAGGCGCCAGGCGCGGCCAAGGCGCGCGTGATGCGGCCGAACTGCAGATCCAGGCTGGCGGCGTTAAAGGCCGGATACAGCGCGATCGCGCCATCAAAATCCTGAGGCCACTTTTGCGTCACCGCCAGGGCCTCGCGCCCACCAGTGGAGCCACCGGCAAAGTAGCTGCGCTGCACCGGCTGGGCGTAGTGCCTGCCGACAATCTGCAGCGCGGTGTCGCGGGTTTTCTTCAAGGCCTCGAAGGCGAAGTTGCGCAGCGCCTCGTCGTTGACGCCAAAACCGCCCTGGTTGCTGGCGCCCTCATGGCCGGAGTTGCTGCCAAACACCACATAGCCGCGCCCAATCGGGTTGGGCATATTGACAGGGCCGGCCGGAATGTTGCCGATCACATTCGGCACCGTGCCGTCGTATCCGCCGCCGCCCAGCATCAGCACGCGCTGGTTCCACTGCGTCGGCAGGGCGATCTGAAACTTGATCGGCGGGGCTGTGCTGTCCACCGACTGGATTTCTCCTGCCACCAGGCAGTAGTCGCCAAAGGTCTTGGGCGCCGTGCCACCAGCGGGCATCGGCTTGGCGCTGGTCACCGTGGCGCCACGGGTGGGCAGGGCAATGGCGTCTGCCGCCACCGTCAGGCCCGCGAGCTGCTCGCAGGACAGGGGCTCGGCGGCCCAGGCGGGGGCGCTGCACAGCAGGCCCAGCAACAGGACGCGCGGGTACGGGACGGATTGGAATGGCATGGAGGTCTCCGGTTATGGGGCTGCAGGGTGCCTGGCCTATTCTGCATGGACCGGCAGGAAACGCCACGCCATTTGAATGCAAAATCGGGCTCCGCCCTGCTCTCCAAGCGACAGGGCAAACACACAAGGCTTTATGACCCATTCACCCACTAGCCGTCCGCGTATCGGCATCGTCGGCTTCGGCGCCATGGGCGCCGCCATGGCGCGCAATCTGCAGGCCCGGCACCATGCCGTGACCGTGCGCGACATACGTTCCGAGGCGCAGGATCAGGCCCTTGCATTGGGCATGGCTGTGGCTGCATCACCGGCCGAGCTGGCCGCTGCCGTGGAGGTGATTGCCATCGTGGTGGTCAACGCCACGCAGATTGCCGATGTGCTGTTTGGCACGCCGGACTGCCCCGGCATCGTGAGCGGCAGCCGCGCCGGGCAAATCGTGCTGCTGTGCTCCACCATCGCGCCGGGCGACACCATCGCCTTTGCCGAGAAACTGGCCGCCAGTGGGCTGGTGGTGCTTGACGCGCCGATCTCGGGTGGACCGGCGCGGGCGCTCTCTGGTGCGATGAGCATGATGCTGGCCGGGCCACAGTCGGTGCTGGATTCCCTAGACGGTCTGCTGGCCGACCTGGCCCAAAGCCGCTTCCATTTGGGTGAAAAAGTCGGCGATGCGGCCAAGGCCAAACTGGTGAACAACCTGCTGGCCGGCATCAATCTGGCGGCCGGTGCCGAGGCGCTGGCGTTGGGCGTACGCTTGGGGCTGGAGCCGCAAAAAATCTTTGACATCGTCAGCGCCAGCAGCGGCAACTCCTGGGTGTTTCAGGACCGCATGGCCCGCGCCATACGGGACGACTTTGTGCCCCGCGCAGCGGCGCCGGTGCTGACCAAGGACCTGGGACTGGCCGTGGCCCTGGCTGCGACGGTGCATGCGCAGACGCCGCTGGGCGAGGTGGCGCACGCAAAGTTCCAGGAAACCGTGGCGCGCGGCTGGGCGGCACTGGACGACGCCGCCATTCTGAAAACGTATTTGCACAACAAGGAGGCATGACATGAACCCCACACCAAAAATCGCCCTGGTCACCGGCGCCGGCACCGGCATTGGCAAGGCCGTGGCCCTGACCCTGCTGGCCAACGGCTACACCGTGATCCTTACCGGGCGCCGCCTGGAGCCGCTGCAAGCGGCAGCCCGGCAAGCCGGTACCGACCGCGCCCATGCCTTTAGCGCCGACTGCAGCCAGCCCGAGGCAGTGGACGCGCTGTTTGCTTTTGTTCAGGAAAAGTTTGGCCGACTCGACCTGCTGTTCAACAACGCCGGCATGAGCGGCCCCAAGGTCGGCTTCGAAGACATCACGTTCGCACAGTGGCAGGATGTGGTCGGCATCAACCTGACCGGCTCCTTTTTGTGCGCGCAGGGGGCCTTTCGCCTGATGAAGGACCAGACGCCGCAGGGCGGACGCATCATCAACAACGGCTCCATCTCGGCCCACGCGCCGCGCCCCAATTCCGCGCCCTACACCGCCACCAAACACGCCATTACGGGCCTGACCAAAGCGCTGTCGCTGGACGGGCGCAAGTACCAGATCGCCTGCGGCCAGATCGACATCGGCAACGCCCTGACCGAACTCGCCGCCCCCATGGCCAAGGGTGTGCCTCAGGCCCATGGCGCCATTGCGATTGAGCCGATGATGGACGTGCAGCAGGTGGGTGATGCGGTGCTGCACATGGCCAATCTGCCACTCTCCACCAATGTGCAGTTCATGACCATCATGGCCACGCAAATGCCCTTTGTCGGGCGCGGTTAGGTCTGGGTCTTTGCGGACAGCCCGTAGCGGCTGACTTCCAGTCTGTCCTTCCAGACGCGTCGCTCGTTCGCAGGGACGCCGGCCATGAGCCTGAACGTGCTCAACTCGGGCTCCTCCTCGGTCCAGTAGGCATCGCGCAGACCCAGCTCCAACTCGCTTCCGGTCGAGACAATGCGGGCCCCACGCAGGGTGCTGTGGATGGTGCGTTTGTCTGCATGCAGCGTGATGCGTCCGTCCTCTGCCAAATCGACAAACCACAGCACCACTCCGTTGGCATCGGTTTGGTGCAGGCTGTGCTTGCCGACAAAACCCGCAGCCTGGCGCCACTGGGCAATTTGCGCCGCCGCGATGCGCTCAAGGTCGGCCGGTGAACGCGGCTCCTTTGGCGCGCCATGGCCTATCAGCTGGGCCAGCAGTTGGGCATGTTGTTGGGCCTGTGCCGCCGCCTCTTCGCTGCGCAGGCGCGCCACGCGGACCTGCTCGGCCCGATATTCCAGCCGCTCTACCCAATGCCCCACTTGCAGAAAAAAGAGCTTAAAGCTTCGTGCCACGGCCCCGTTCACTGGCTGCAGCACGAGCTGGGATTCATTCGCACCCCGCATGACAATTTCAAAACGGTCGGTATGTGTAGGCTGTGCCTGACCCGACTGCAGCGCCACGCTTTCATGCACATCGACCCGAAAACCAAGCGCTGAAAAAGTGCATTCCGTGCGTCCGTTCTTTGCCAAACCCTGAACGGCGCCCTGTGCCGGTGGGGTCCAGATGCCGCGCACATACTGCACACACAGCTCCTGTTCCTTGCGCAGAACCTGCAGCGAAAAATCGTGGGCTTCAAAGCGCAAGCCTCCGGGGGTGTGCAGCACCTGGGTGCGCAGCGCACGCAGCCGCATTTCCAGCACGACCCAGCCCAAGCCCGCCGACAAGACCAAGACAAGTACGACCCCGTAGACTGGATCCATGCCTAATTGCCCACTAAAAATCCGACCGAGATCCACGGAAAAACAGCCACGATGACGGTGCCAATCAGCAGCGCCAGCAGATAGCCCATGATCGGTCGTATGCCCTCGTCCGGATTGACGCGGCCGATGGCGCAAGCGGCGTAGTAGCCCACGCCCAGCGGGGGGGCAAACAGCCCCAGGCCCATGGACAGCACCACCACCATGGCGTAGTGCACGTCATGCACGCCGAGTTGGCGCGCCACCGGGAACAGCAGCGGGCCGAACAGCACGATGGCCGGAATGCCCTCCAGCACCGAGCCCAGCACGGTAAACGCCGCAATCGACACCAGCAAGAACATGGAGGCACCGCCGGGCAGACCGCTCATCACCTCGGCGAGCAGGCGCGAGAAGCCCGACTGCGTCAGACCCCAGGCCATGCCGGTGGCCGTACCTATGATCAGCAGAATGGCGCCCGACAGGCAGGCCGTGTCGACCAGCATGGGGAACAGGCGGCGCCAGTCAAATTGGCGGTAGATCAAAAGCCCGGCCAGCACGCTGTAGACGATGCCTATGGTGGACACCTCGGTGGCGGTGGCAATGCCCTGCACCACCGCCGCGCGGATCACAAAGGGCAGTGCCAATGCGGGAAAGGCAATTACAAACAACCAGGCCACCTGCTTTTTGGGCACGCGCAGCACATGGCGCAGGTCTTCCTTGCGGTTGCGCCACCAGACCACGCCGCACAGCATGGCACCCAGCACCAGCGCCGGCAGCAGGCCGCCGGTAAACAACGCAGAAATGGAGACGCCGGTGACCGAGCCGATGGTGATCAGCACCAGACTGGGCGGCACAGTTTCGGTCTGCGCGCCGGTGGCCGCCAACAGCGCCACCAACTCACCCGGCTTGGCGCCGCGCTTTTTCATCTCGGGGAACAGGGCCGGCGCAATCGCCGCCATGTCGGCCGCCTTGGAGCCGGAAATGCCCGACACCAAATACATCGCAGCCACCAGCACATAGGACAGCCCGCCACGCACATGGCCGAGCAGCCCGGCCAGAAACTGGATCATGGCGCGCGCCATGCCGGTCATCTCGATCAGCAGGCCCAGAAAGATAAACAGCGGCACGGCCAGCAAAATCATGTGCGACATGCCCTCGTCCATGCGGCCAATCACCACGCTGATGGGAGTGCTGGTGCTTAAGGCCAGATAGCCCACGGTGGCCAGCCCAAAGGCAAAGGCAATCGGGATACCGGTGAAGACACAGGCCCCAGCCACGCCGACAAAAAAGATCAACAGATTGAGCCTACCCAGGTGCATCAGCCAAGGGCTGGCGAGCCAGAAGGCCAGCACCAGCGCGGCAATCAAAGCAACAGCCTGCGCGGCCTGTTTGAGGCTGGAATCGCGCAGCAGGCGGAACAGGGCAAACAAGGCCATCAGCCCCATGCCAATCGGCAGGGCGGCGGCGCGCCAGGCGTTGGAGATTTCCAAGGCCGGTGTCGTGACTGCCAGCTCGTCCTGCGCGAAGTTGAGCGCTGGCGTCGCCACCATGGCCAAAAAGGCCAGGCAGGCCGCGACACCCATTGCCTCATAAAAGGCGCGGCGTTTGGGCGCGGCGCGACTCACCCAAGCGGTCATGCGCATGTGTTCGCCGCGGCGCAGCGCCAGCACCGCTCCCAGCATGGCCAGCCACAGGAACAGGATGGAGGCCAGCTCGTCCGACCAGGCCAGCGAGTCATGCAGCACATAGCGAGAGAACACGCCAGAGAACAGCACCACCATGCAGGCCAGCACCAGGGCGCCGGCGCAGAGCTGCACCAAAGAGCCCAGCAGGGCTTCTAGACGATGCAGCCAGCGCCAGGCGCCGCTGACTGCAATCCTATGCTGCGCGGGCGCCCCTGGGTTCAAGACAGTTTTCCAGTGGTTTTTTCCAACAGGGCCCAGGCCTCATCGCCAAACTTCTTGTGCCAATCGGCATAGAAGCCGGCGCTGCGCAGCTTGTCGCGAAAGGCGTCGGCCGGTGCGTCGTTGAACGCCATTCCCTTGGCCTTGAGGTCGGCCTGCAACGTGTCGTTGGCCTTGCGGATATCGGCGCGCTGCAGGGCAGCAGACGCCCCCACATGCTTGGTCAGCATCGCCTGCAAATCGGCAGGCAGGCGCTCGAACACTTTTTTGTTGCCCATGAACCAGTAGCCATCCCACATGTGGCCGGTAAGCGAGCAGTACTTCTGCACTTCATTGAGCTTGGCCGTGGAGATGATGGCCAACGGGTTTTCCTGACCGTCCACCACCTTGGTCTGCAGCGCGGAATAGACCTCGGCAAAGTTCAGCGGTGTCGGCGAAGCGTCCAGCGCCTTGAACATCGACACCCACATCGGGCCGGGCGGCGTGCGCAGTTTCAGGCCCTTGAGGTCATCCGGCTTGACTATGGGGCGCACGCTGTTGGTGATGTGGCGGTAGCCGTTGTCCCAGATCTTGTCGAAGGCAAAGACGCTGCCGGTGGCGGCAATTTGTTTGCGCACATGGGCGCCGAGTTCACCGTCCATGGCGGCCCAGACCTGGTTGTAGTCCTTGAAGGCAAAACCCACGCCATTAATCTGCGCGGCCGGCACCAGGGTGCCCAGAATCAGCGGCGACAGGGTCATGAAATCCAGCGCGCCCGAGCGCAGCTGCGACAGCATGTCGGTGTCATTGCCGAGCTGGTTATTGGGGTAGACCTGCAGGTCGATGCGGCCCTTGGACTCGGCCTTGAGGTTGGCCGCCATCTCGCTGGCGCGTATGTTCAGGGGGTGGGTGGCGGGCAAGTTGCTGCCGAACTTGAGCGTAAATTCGGCGCTTTGCGCCAAGCTGTTGGCTGCGCCAAAGGGCAGCGCCAGTGCGCCAGTGGTTGCCAGTAGCTGGCGTCGGGTCATAACCATTATTTTGTCTCCAGATATGTGTTGCGTCGGGCCTGCGCAGCATAACCCAGAGATCAGGCCTGGGGCGGCTCCGAAGGCCTGGCGGTCAGCCAGCGCTCCAGGCAGGCGCCCAGCAACTCGCGGCTGAAGGGCTTGCTCAAAAAGTCATTCATGCCGGCTGCCATGCAGGCCTCGCGATCGGCCTGCATGGCATTGGCCGTGAGCGCAACAATGGGCGTATGCTGATTGGGACCGGGCTGCGCACGGATGATGCGGGTGGCCTCCAGCCCGTCCATTCCAGGCATCTGCATGTCCATCAGCACCAGGGCGTAGGTAGTCTTGGCGGCGGCCGCAACGGCCTCGTGGCCATCCTGCGCCAGATCCACCGAATAACCCATGCGGCCCAGCAGGGCCAGGGCCAGCTTCTGGTTGATCTTGTGGTCCTCGACCAGTAAGATTTGCGGCTGCGTGGTGACAGGGGCCGCTTGATTGTCGTGCGCAGGCACGCTGGGCGCTGAGGGCAGTGGCGACCCGTCGACACGTGCGTCTGATGCCGACGCGGGCTGCAAGGGCAGCTCAAACCAGAACAGGCTGCCTCCCCCGGGCGCATCCTGCACGTCAATGCGTCCACCCATGCCCTCGACCAGATGTTTGCTGATGACCAGCCCCAGACCGGTGCCGCCAAACTTGCGCGAGATGGAGGCATCGACCTGGCTGAAATTGCTGAACAAGCGGCTACGCGCCACCAACGGAATGCCGATGCCGCTGTCTCTCACCTCAAAGCGTAAGCCGGTGGTCAGCCGCCGCACCGTGATGCACACCTCGCCCTGCTCCGTGAATTTGACGGCGTTGCCGGCCAGATTGATCAGTATCTGACGTATGCGCAAACTGTCGCCAATGAAACTTCCACCGGCATCGGCGTCAAGGTCCAAGCGCAGAACTATGCCCTTGTCGCTGGCGCGCGGCTTCAGCAGCGAGGCAATCGACTCCACCAGGCGCAACACGGCAAATGGGTGGTAATCAAACTCCATGCGGCCGGCCTCGATCTTGGACAGGTCCAGGATGTCGTTGATGATGGCCAGCAGCGACTGGCCGGAGGAGAGGATGTCACGCGCATAGCCCATTTGCTGGCCATCGAGCGGGGTGTCCAGCAGCAACTGCGCCATGCCGATGACGCCATTCATGGGCGTGCGGATTTCGTGCGACATATTGGCCAGAAACTGCGACTTGGCGCGGTTGGCAGATTCGGAAGTCGCACGCGCCGCACGGCTGGCCCGCAAATACAACAGCAGCGACGCCACGGCAACGATCAGCATGGAGCCGGCCAGAGCCGTCAACAAAAATATGCCTATGCGCTCCTGGCGCAGGCGCAACAGCTCGGGCAAGGCGCGCGGCACATAGACGCTGATGTAACCATCGGCCGCCGTCCTGGACTGAAGAATGGTGGGAACGGCCAGGCCGCCCAGGGTCACCAGATCCATGTCGCGGCCCTCCTGCCAAGGCGCCACGTCCAGCGGCAGCAGTTGCAGCGTGCGGTAACGCGCCATCCGGATTTCCGCCGGCAGAGATGCCACATTGCTATGCGGCATGGTGCGGTATTGCAGCTCGGGGTTTTCGGTCAGCACGATGACGCCGGCAGAGTCGGCAATCAGGGCGCCCAGCGGCCGCGTCCAGTGCAGGAAGTCGGAGATATCGCGCTTGACAACCACGGCACCGATAAAGCGCTGGCGCCGGTCCAGCACCGGGTAGGAGTAGTACAGGCCAGGCACCTTGCTGACCTTACCGACCGCGTATTGACGCCCGGACTGGCCGGCACGCGCCTGCAAAAAGTACTCGCGCTCGCTGTAATTGGTGCCGACAAAGCTGGTGCTCTTGTCGGCGTTGCTGGAGGCGATGCAGTCACCCGAGGCATTGAGAACCCAGATCACCTCGGCATCCAGACCGTGGGCCGCGGCCTCCAGAAAACGCCGCATGCCGCTGCGCTCCTGCTGCTCGGTCCAGCGCTGCTTGCGCACTTCGTAAGGGAGTTTGGAGGCCTGGGCCTGCGCACCAAAGGGCTCCAGTTCTCTCAGTACAGCCACCTCTCCGGCCAGAATGCGCGGCACGGCGCGCAGGATTCTCAGCGCGGTGTCTATGTCTTCGGTGACGTTATCGATCTGCGTTTGGGTGCGGGCCACACCGCTCTGGTAGACCTGTAACGCCAGCTTATCGCGATAGGCCGCCGTGAAGGTCCAGCAAACGGCTACCCACATGGCCATCAAAACCAGTGTGGCGACGTAGACACGGCCATTTGCCTTTGCACGAAACAGGATGCGCACCATAAAGTGTCTTCTAAACCCTTGTGCAGGCCATCATACGCCGCAATGCGCTACTGGCCCTACAGCATGGAGCGGTCGGTAAAGCTGGCCGGATCGGGCAGGTATTGCGCTATCCATTCGATGTCAATGCCCAGCCTGGCTACCAGCTCTGGCGGCATGGCCTGCAGGATCGCATCGTCGCCCTGACCGGCTTCCGAAAGCGTCGCAGCCAGATGCAGCACCACCGCCAACGGTGAAAACGGCGTGACCTCCAGCGGCTGGGCACAATCCCTCAAGGCCTGGACGATTTCCGCAGGAAAGTACCAGCGCCTGGCGGCCTCTGCCATGACCTGCCCCTCGTCAAAGCCAAACTGTGCGCGCTCGGCCTGCCAGCGTGCATCGGGTGGCACAGCGGGCGCTGGCAGCGGCGTTTGCATTTGCCCGATCAGCACCTCGCCCAGGTGCAGCATGATGCCGGTAAGCCAGGCCTCGTTTTCGTCCAGGCCCACCGCCAGGGCCAGCCACATGGCATAGCCGGCACAGCACATGCTGCGGCTCCAGAAGCTTTCGCGCGACATGCCGCGGGGCAACTCGATGGCGTTCGACAGGCAGACCGCGATGGCCTGGGTCCGGACCTTGGAGATACCCAGGATGCTGATCGCCGCATCCAGGCTATTGACCGAGCGCGACAGGCCGTAGATGGGACTATTCGCCAGACGCAGCACCGACGCAGTAAGGGCCGGGTCCTTGGAGATCACATCGCGCATGTAGGTGATATCCAGCGTTTCCGAAGCAAAGCTGGCAACCAGCGTGAGAGCCACTTCCGGCATCACCGGCAAGCGCGCCGTCTGCATCAACTCGTCAAGGCTTTTCATGGTGGGCATCCCGTAGATGGGTCAAGTCTATTCGACTTCCAGCCCCTTGCCGGTCACTGCGACACGTCGGCTTATGCGCCCAAGGCGACGGCAAAGCGCGCCAGTTCTTCGGCGTTGATGCTCACCTCGTGTGCAGCCGCCGGGTAGGCGCCGTAGTCCACGTCGCTCTTGTATTCCTTGAAGGCGGCAATGCGCTCGGCCTGCAGGCGCTGGTATTCGGCGGCAAAGTTGCGGTAAACCTTGGCATGGCGCGGCACATGGCCGCGATTGGCACCCAGCACGTCATCGGCAAACAGGTACTGCGCGTCGCAACCGGCGCCAGCGCCCATGGAGATCATCACCAGCGAGGTGCGCGCCGAAATCAGCGCCGCCACCTCGGCCGGAACCACCTCAATCTCGGCGGCAAAGGCACCCGCCTCTTCCAGCGCCTTGACCTGCTTCCATACCAGGAGGGCTGTATCCAAGGTCTTTCCCACGGCCTTGAAGCCGCCGGTCCAGGTGGCTTGCGAAGGGATCAAGCCCGAATGGCCGCAGACCGGGATGCCTTCCTCGCGAAGACGCCGGACTATGCCCATGCCGGCGGCACAATACACGGCATCGCCGCCGGCGCGCATGGCCTTGAAGGCGGCGCGCAAATACTCGTCGGCAGTCACATAGTCGCCATACTCCAGACCTGGCACGGCAAAGCAGCTTGGGGCGGCTTCGCGAAAGGCCGGGCCGAGCAGGGCGGGCGGCACCGATAACATGTCGATACCGGCCTGCTGTGCTGCGGCTGCCTCGTCTAGCGTTTCCACGCGCAGCATGGAGAGCTGGCGCTGACCCTTGAGGGCGCGCAAATCAGCAATGGTTGGGCGTTTGGCTTGGGTCATAAAATATCCGATTAAAGAAATTATTTTCTATTGTAATGTTTACCTAGAATAAAATGGTTGCAATTCGCACTCCTTTCCACCAGACAAACCCTAAGGCCATGAGCACCAGTTACATACTTACCCTATCCTGCCCCGACAAGCCCGGCATCGTGCACGGCGTGACCGGCCTGTTGCTGTCGCTGGGCGGCAATATCCAGGAGGCCGGGCAGTTCAACGACGCCCAGACCGGCCTGTTTTTCATGCGCGTGCAGTTTGCCTGCAGCGCCTCCAGCCAGGAGCAGATCAACAGTGCGCTGCAGGAACTGGCCGCCGTGTGGCAAATGGGCGTGGAGCTGCACCGGTCCAATGCACGCATGCCCATCGTCATCCTGGTCAGCCAGCAGGGACACTGTCTCAACGACCTGCTATTCCGCTTCAAGAGCGGCCTGCTGCCGGTGGATGTGAAGGCCATCGTCTCCAATCACCGCGACTTCTACCAACTGGCGGCCAGCTACAACGTGCCGTTTCACCACATCCCGGTGACGGCCGCCACCAAGGCCGAGGCCGAGGCGCGCCAGCTCGATGTGATACGCGCCGAGGGTGCCGAGCTGGTGGTGCTGGCGCGCTATATGCAGGTGCTGTCCGACCCAATGTGCCGGGCACTCAATGGCCGGGCCATCAACATCCATCACAGCTTTCTGCCCAGCTTCAAGGGTGCCAAGCCCTATTACCAGGCGCATGATCGCGGCGTGAAGCTGATAGGCGCAACGGCGCACTACGTCACGGCCGATCTGGACGAGGGTCCCATCATCGAACAGGACGTGGCCCGAGTGGACCACAGCCTGACGGTGGAAGACTTCACCAGCCTGGGCCGCGACACCGAAAGCCAGGTGCTGGCGCGCGCCGTCAAGTGGCACAGCGAACACCGCGTGCTGCTCAATGGCCACCGCACCGTCATCTTCAAGTGAGCATGGTGGTGGCATCGGAGCCTGCAGCGCTGCAAATCGGCATCAACCTCGATGGCGTGCTGGTGCACGATGGGCTGAGCACGCCGCAGGCCCAAACGCGCATGGCCTGGGTGAAGCACAGCGGCGCCTTTGACTACATCGAAAAGAACATAGACCCGACCGAAGACTTTGCGCCCTACTTCCAGTGGGTGGAACAGCACGGCGTGCCGATCCGCGTGTTTGGCGGCATTTTTTGCGCACACCAGGACGAGCACCGCATGCGCTGGGGTCTGCGCACCGGCGGCCCACTCGGCGCGAAAATTTTCAACATGCAGCTCTATGCGCGCCGCAGCGATGGACGCGAGATCAGCGACCGCGAGGTTGCCGACTTCTTTCTGGAGGCCATGGAGCACGGTTCGCAATCCGGCTGCCTGCCCAGCCTGGAGGTGCACGTGGACATGTGGAGCGAACGCTTTTCCCGCGTGGAAGCAGTAGCGAATCTGCTGGCGCAATCCAACGTCGATCTGCGCCTGACGCTGGACCATTCACATCTGATTTTCAAGATCGACAACCCCGAAGAACTGGGTTTAAGCAGCGTGGAGCCGGGCAGCGATGGTGGGCGCCATCGTCTGGCAGCCGGAAACCCAAAGGCCTTTTATACGCAGTGGCTCAAATCCGGATGGGTGGTGCACGCCCATGCCCGCAGCGTGGCCACAGGCGTGGCGCACAACCCGCGCGCCAGGCGCACCCGTGAGCTGCAGGGACGTGCCATCCAGTACCCGTTTGTGCAGCCGGGCACAGGCCAGTTTCACAGCGACTGGAACGAACAGCGCCTGCAGGAATGGAAGGCCGCCGTGCGCGAACTGCTGGTTCACATGCGCCAGCAAAAATCACCGCAACAGATCAGCTGCGAGTTCATCCCCTTTGCCGACTATGGCGGCGGTGCCCGCTACTCCATCTGGGACAACAACCTAGCCTGCGCGCAGTGGTTGCGAGAGGAGTGGGCGACCATCCAAGCGGCTGCAACGAGCTAGCCAGATGAACGTCGTGGGTTAGCCCGCTTTCATCACCTCTTCAAACTCGGCCAACTCCGTCGCAATGGCTGTGTATTTGCGGGTTTTGGCCTTGTTGTCGGCCCAGTTGAGCAAGGCGCCTTCCAGGTTTTCCTTGAAATGGCTGAGCGCCGATTCCTTGAAGGCCTGGGTCACAGCGGTGTCCGCGCTAGACCAGATTTCAATCAGGTCGGACAGGCCGTTGTCGAAATCTTCAACCGTGTCGAGGTGGATCCATTTGTTGTTTGTGTCGAACATTTTTTTCTTTCAGTCGTTGATTGCGTAGGCGCATTAAATCACCATGACAGGGCGCAACGGGATCGGACGCGCTGCGATGACATCTGTCACCACCACGGGCTGGCCGTGAAACTGCCATGCGCTAAGCTCAGCCCCATGTTGACACCCCCCTTACCCGATTTCCGAGCTACCTCGTTCTTGAAGCAGCACGCGCTGTGGACCCTGTCCTTTTACGAGGCGCAGTCGGTGGACGCGAGCGGCGGTATGTACCACTTCTATCTGGACGACGGACGCGTCTACAACGCCAGCACGCGCCACCTGGTCAGCGCCACGCGCTTTGTCATCACCAACGCCATCGGCTTTCAACTCAGCGGCGAGCAGAAGTTCAAGGAGCGCGCCGTTCACGCCCTGCGCTTTGTCGAGACCGCTTTTTACGACTCTGAGAACGATGGCTACCACTGGACTATCGATTGGCGGGACGGTCAGGCCACGCCCCTGGACCAGACCCGCCACATGTACGGGCTGGCCTTCGTCATGCTGGCCGCAGCCAAGGCGGTGCAGATCGGCATAGCCGGTGCCAAAGGTTTGCTGGAACGTACCTTCGATCTGGCCGAGCGCCGCTTCTATGACGCGCAGGCCGGCCTGTACGCCGACGATGCCAGCGCCGAATGGACGCTCTCGGGCTACCGCGGCCAGAACGCCAATATGCATACCTGCGAGGCGCTGATTGCCGCCTTTGCCGCCACCCAAGACCCGCGTTACATCGAACGCGCGGAGCTGCTGGCCCACAACATCACGGTGCGCCAGGCCGCACACTGCGGCGGCGGCATCTGGGAGCATTACCGCGCCGACTGGACACCCGATCTGGAATACAACCGGCATGACAGCTCCAACATTTTTAGGCCCTGGGGCTTCCAGCCCGGCCACTTCACCGAATGGGCCAAGCTGCTGTGTCTGCTGGATACGCACTTGGCTGCGGACTGGCATGTGCCGCGCGCCAGGGAACTCTTTGACCGTGCGCTGACTGTTGCCTGGGATGCAAACAATGGCGGCATCCATTACGGCTTTGGTCTGGACGACAGCATTTGCGATGCGGCCAAATACCACTGGGTGCAGGCCGAGTCCATGGCGGCGGCGGCCATCCTGGCGCTGCGCACCGGCGAGGCAAAGTACGGGGACTGGTTTGACCGCCTTTGGCAGTACTGCTGGCAGCATTTTGTGGACCACGAGCAGGGCGCGTGGTTTCGCATCCTCACCGCCGACAACTTCAATCTGACACGCGAGAAGAGCCCGGCCGGCAAGGTGGATTACCACAACATCGGCGCCTGCTTTGATGTCTACCAGGCGCTGACAGGGGCGTTGAGCCAGCCTGCACAAGCCTAAGCTGACCGCTCGGGGCCAAGGGTTTGCGCCCGATTGACACAGCTCAGCTTGTGGACGATGGTGTCAGGCCCTGCCAGCCTCACCGGAAGAAGCCCATGCACGTCACGCCCCGCCAGCACATGGATACCGTCCTGCAAGTCGCCCTCCACGGCCAAGCCATGGCAAGCCGGCATGAGCTGCTGATACGCGACAGCTGGCAGCGCTGCGTGCACCAGCACCGGCTCGACCCCACGCGCATGCAGGAGGCCGTGATCCTGCCGCAGGCGCGCCTGCGTGAGCACAAGGAGCAGATGGACGCGCTGCTGCAGATTGCGCGCCATGGGCTGGAGTCGCTTTACAGCAAGGTGTGCGGCCTGGGCTATGTGGTGCTGCTAACCGATGCGCGCGGCGTGACGGTGGATTTTCTGGGCGATCTGGTGGCCGAGCCCAGCCTGCGCAAGGCCGGACTTTACCTGGGCGCTGACTGGAGCGAACCGCTCGCCGGCACCTGCGGCGTGGGCACCTGCATCAGCACCGGCCAGGCCCTGACCGTGCATCTGGACGACCACTTTGATGCCACCCACATTCCGCTCACCTGCACCAGCGCGCCGGTGTATGACAGCGTGGGCCATTTGAGCGCGGTGCTGGACATCTCGCAACTCAGTTCCTCGCAGCCCAAGGAGAGCCAGCACCTGGCGCTGCAGCTGGTGACCATGCATGCGCACGACATAGAGAACGCGGCATTCCTGTACCGGCACCGGCGCGACTGGGTGCTGCGCCTATCCAGCGCGCCGCAGTTTCTGGAGGTGCAGCCCGAGTACCTGCTGGCGCTGGATGCCAGTGGCAGCGTGGTGGGCCACAACCGGCGCGCGCAGCTGGCACTGCAGCGCAATGCGTCGGCGCCGCTGCTGGGCCAGCGCTTTGAGGAAGTGTTCGAGCTGCCGTTTTCGCGCATAGCCAGCTACGTCATGGCCCAACCCAGCGACCAGCGCGCGCTGATGTTGGCAGGGGTGCGGCGCCTGCTGTTCCTGTCGGCCACGCCACCGCCACCGGCCGCCGTGGTGGCACGCGCGGCCGTGGCCAGCAAGCTGCCCGCACCGCTGGCCGCGCTCTCCGAAGGCGACCCGGCGCTGGACCGGCAGATTGCGCGCGTGGCACTGCTGGTCAACTCGCCCATCAGCCTCTTGGTGACGGGCGAGACCGGCTCGGGCAAGGAGTATTTCGCAAAGGCCGTGCATGCCAGTGGCGCGCGCAAATCACGGCCCTTTGTGGCGGTGAACTGCGCCGCCATTCCCGAGACCCTGATCGAGAGTGAACTGTTTGGCCATCTGGCAGGCAGCTTCTCCGGTGCCAGTAGCCGGGGCAAGCGCGGCCTGATTCAGGAGGCCGATGGCGGCACGCTGTTTCTGGACGAGATTGGCGACATGCCGCTGCCCCTGCAGGCGCGCCTGCTGCGCGTGCTGTCCGAGCACGAGGTGCTACCGGTGGGCGCACTCAAACCCGTCCCGGTGAACATCCGCGTGATTGCCGCCACCCATGCGCCGCTGGAGGCCATGGTGCATGCGAGGCGCTTTCGCGATGACCTGTACTACCGCCTCAACGGGGCGCACTTCAGCCTGCCGCCCCTGCGCCAGCGCGCAGATCTGGGCGCCACCCTGGACCGCATGCTGGGCGAACGCAGCCTCACCTCAGCGGCCCGCGAGCGGCTGATGGCCTACGCCTGGCCGGGCAATCTGCGCGAGCTGAAAAACGTTTTGGACTATGCCGCCAGCATGAGCGAGGGCAGCACGATTGATGTGCAGGATTTGCCGGAACTCACACAGGCCGCCAACCTGCCCGCAACTTCGCAGGTTCAGCCTCCATCCACGCAATCCGGTGCCGCCACACTGCTGCTGGCCTTGCGCCAGGCGCACTGGAATGTGAGCCAGGTGGCGCGCCAGCTGGGCCTGTCGCGCATGACGCTGTACAGGCGCATGAAGCGCGCCGGCATCGTGGCACCCAACCGTGAATATTCACCCTGCCACGTGCCAGCTGTCGCGCCCAGGGAGTGACAGCTGTAACCCCGTGACACCTGATTGGCTGTACCCGCTTTATAAGAATCAAGCACTTACGTGCGATTGAGGCGTGGCACGGATATTGACTCTTTGGATGCAGCAGGCCCGCATTGAGGCCCGCGTTACAGGAGACACAAGAATGACAAACCCCACCCCGTCACAGCGGGCCACGGCCTGGCTGGACGCTTTCGGCGCCGCGCTGGCAAAGGGCAATCTGGACGCCACGACCGCCCTTTTTGAGGACGACTGCTACTGGCGCGACCTGGTCAGTTTCACCTGGAACATCTGCACGCAGGAAGGCAAAAGTGCGATGCGCGCCATGCTGGAAAGCCGCCTGGCCGATGTGGCTCCGAGCGACTTTGCGCTGGAGGGCGAGGCAGCGGAAGCCGGTGGCGTGATCGACGCCTGGTTCACCTTTGCCACCCGCCTCTCGCGCGGGCGCGGCCATCTGCGCCTCAAAACTTCGGACACTGGCGACAAGGGCTGGACGCTGCTGACCAGCATGGTGGAGCTCAAGGGCTTTGAAGAAAAGACCGGCACGCACCGCGTGATGGGCGCCGAGCATGGCGTGCATCCGGGGCGCAAGACCTGGCAGGAGCGGCGCCAGGACGAACTCGCCAACCTGGGCTACAGCGAGCAGCCTTATGTGGTGATCGTGGGTGGCGGCCAGGGCGGCATCATTCTGGCGGCGCGGCTGCGGCGCCTGGGCGTGCCCACGCTCATCATCGAGCGCAACGAGAAGCCCGGCGACAGCTGGCGCAAGCGCTACAAGAGCCTGTGCCTGCACGACCCGGTCTGGTACGACCACCTGCCCTATATCCCCTTCCCCGACGACTGGCCGGTGTTCGCCCCCAAGGACAAGATTGGCGACTGGCTGGAGATGTATGCCAAGGTGATGGAGCTGAACTACTGGGGCTCCACCATCGCCACCAAGGCGCAGTTTGACGAGGCCAAAGGCGAATGGGTGGTGGAGGTGGAGCGTGCCGGTGAGAAGGTCACGCTGCGACCCAAGCAACTGGTGTTTGCGCTGGGCGTTTCGGGCTACGCCAATGTGCCCAAAATTGAGGGCGCAGAGTCCTTTGAGGGCGATCAGCACCACAGCAGCAAGCACCCCGGGCCGGAGCAGTACAAGGGCAAGAAGGTGGTGGTGCTGGGCTCCAACAACTCCTCGCACGACATCTGCGCCGCGTTGTGTGAGCAAGGCGTGGACGTGACCATGGTCCAGCGCAGCAGCACGCACATCGCACCCAGCAAATCGCTGATGGAGCTGGCGCTCGGCGGCCTGTACAGCGAGCAGGCGATTGCGAACGGCATTGACCACCACAAGGCCGATCTGATCTTTGCCAGCGTGCCCTACAAGATCATGCACACCTTCCACATCCCGGTGTACGACGAGATGAAGAAGCGCGATGCCGACCTGTATGGCCGCCTGGAAAAAGCCGGCTTCATGCTGGACTTTGGCGACGACGGCTCGGGCCTGTTCATGAAGTATTTGCGCCGTGGTTCCGGCTACTACATTGATGTGGGCGCCTCCGAGCTGGTGGCCAACGGCAGCATCAAACTGCGTAGCCACGTGGACATCAAAAAAGTGAATCCGAAATCGGTGACGCTGACCGACGGCAGCGATTTGCCGGCCGATGTGCTCGTCTATGCCACGGGCTACGGCTCCATGAACCAGTTCCTGTCGGACATCGTCTCGCCCGAGGTGGCAAATCGCGTCGGCAAGGTCTGGGGCCTGGGCTCCAGCACCACCAAGGACCCCGGCCCCTGGGAGGGCGAGCTGCGCAATATGTGGAAGCCGACCCAGCAGCCGCAACTGTGGATACATGGCGGCAACCTGCACCAGAGCCGCCACTACTCGCAGTTTCTGTCGCTGCAGCTGAAGGCGCGCTTTGAGGGCTTGGACACGCCGGTGTATGCGCAGGCAGGGGTGCATCACCTGCGCTGAAGCACAGGTCGCGCTGATTGGTTAGCATGGGCGGACAACCTTTTGTCCGCCCGCCTTCGCCGATGCAGCACTACCGCCAGTGGAGCGCAGCCTTTGCCTGCTACTTCACCATCCTGGGCCTGTGGACCGCCTTCGGCCCCAGCGCCCTGATGGCATCCAACCCCGGCGCTGCGCCTGCGGCCTTGGCGGCCATCACCCTGGCCTATTTCACCGCCACGCCCTTTGTGCGCACGCTGTGGATGCGCTTCGGTTTTTCTCGCACCCTGGTCTTCATGGGTGGCGGCGTGGCGGCAAGCCTGTGCACTGCGGCTCTGGCACCGCAGTGGCTGGCCTGGTGTGTGCCGCTGGCCTTTTTCTTCGGTTCCGGCTCCTACACGCTATGTGAAACCAAAATGTTGGAAGACCTGGCCCGCGCCGGCGAGGGCCATGCCTTTGGGCGGGCACGCAAATGGGGATCGTTTGGCTTACTGGTTGCACAGTGGCCACAGCCCGTTGCAAACGGGCCTGCTGTGCGCGCTGTCTGTGGCGGCTGAGTTTTTGGCGATGTGGAAGGGTGGCGCGTTTTTGCAGCGCTTTAGCCCCACTGCCGTCATGCTGATCTGCAGTTCCGTCTCGGCGCTGCGCTGGCTTGGAACACCGTTTTGCACGCAACTGTGGTGCGCAATTCCTCTGCAATCGGTGCATGCCTTGACCTTCGGCTTTTTCTATCCGGCTTCTCTGATCTGGCTGAAGCATGAATTTGACGGCAGCTTTTTTCAGGCTCGCTATGTCACCGAGTCGGTGGCACGCGCGCTCACCGCCGCCGTCAGCTATCTGGCCGCCGGTTGGCTCATCGCGTCCCTGGGCTATGGCGCCGCCTTTGGTGTGAGCTGCGCGTTGGCCCTGCTGTGCTGCCTGTGGTGGACTCGGGTGCTGCGCCGCTAAGCAACGCGGTTGCGCGCCAGGCTCCGGTCAATACCAGTCGTCGGCGCAGGTGCAATCGCTGGGGCAGGCCGGTGTGGCATTGGGGCTTTCCACCCCCTGCGCTGCGCCGGGGGCAGCTACGCTGACCCAGGTGCCGGTGTGTGCGCTGTGCAGGGCGGCCGCCACATACGACAGGCCCTGCACGCCGTCTTTCACCTCGGGGTACAGGCGCGGCAACTCCGGGAGGCTCTGCCCGGCCAGGCGCGCCGCAACCACCTGCGCAAACTCGGTGTACAGATTGGCAAAGGCCTCCAGATAGCCTTCCGGATGGCCACGCTCCACGCGGATGGAACGCCGCGCGCCTTCGCTCATCAAGGGCCCCAGGCGGCGGGTCAGCACCTGGTCAAAACCGTCGCCACTGCGGTGCAGCAGGCGGTTGGGTTCTTCCTGGTGCCATTCCAGAGCGCCCTTGTCGCCATGGATGCGAAACGACAGACCATGCTCGGAACCCGCCGCCGCATTGGTCACCCACAGGGAGCCGCGTGCGCCGTTGTCATAGTGCATGAGCGTTGCGACGTAGTCGTCCACCGCGCCGCCCGGGCGCGTGGCACCCACGTCGGCAAAAAGGGTCTGCATTCCCAGGCCGCTCACATAGGCGCCCAGGTGGAAGGCGTGGGTGCCGATGTCCAGCAGCACCAGCGAGCCGCCCAGGCGCGACGGGTCCATGCGCCAGCCGGTGGCGGAAGGGGCATCGGCCAGATTGCCCTGCACATATTGCAGATGGATCTGCCGGATGGTGCCCAGTTGGCCGCTGTGCACCATGTCGCGCGCCTGGCGCACCATCGGGTAGCCGGTGTAGCAGTAGGTGACGCAGAACTCCAGGCCGGTGGCCTGCACCTTGTCCGCCAGCCGCTGCGCGGACTGCAGGTCGGTGGCCAGCGGCTTGTCGCAGACGATGTGAAAGCCCGCATCCAGCGCCGCCATGCAGATATCGAAATGGCTGTCGTTGGGCGTCATGACGGCCAGCACATCGGCGCGGTCGGCGCGCGCCGCCTCGGCCTTGATCAGGTCCTGCCAGGAGCCGTAGCTGCGCTCGGGTGAGAGCCCCAAGTCCAGCCCACCCTGGCGGCCGCGTTCCGGGTTGGAGGACAGGGCAGAGGCGACGATGTCGTACTGCCCGTCCAGTCGCGCCGCCATGCGGTGCACAGGGCCTATGAACGAACCTGCGCCGCCGCCAATCACACCCAGGCGCAAGCGCCTACCCAACAGTTTGACCACCATGGCATTCCCCTGGAAACACATGCGAACTAAAAAACCTGCAAGCCATCAAAAATGCCCCTAGCCCAACAGGTCAATCATGCGGCGCGCCTCGACCTGCAAGGCCGATACCACCGGTTGCATCAATTGCAGCCGGTCAAAGCGCTCGGGCGTGTCGGCCAGGCTTTGGCGCAGGCTTTGGTTAAAGGTCATGCGCATGGTGGTGCCGATGTTGAACTTAGCCACCCGCATGGTCTTGAGCCGCTGGATGTCGGCCTCGCGTATGCCGCTGGTGCCATGGATGACCAGGGGCAGCCTGGTGCAGGCCGCAATGCGTTGCACCAGGCCGAAATCAATGGCGCTGATGGCTTCGGTCAGGCGGTGCACATTGCCCACAGAAATGGCCATGGCGTCCACCCCGCTCTGCTCGGCAAAGGCCAGCGCCTCCAGCGGGTCGGTCAACTCGCTCTTGATATGGTCGCGCCCTTCGGTATAGGGAACCGAGCCGACCTCACCCTCCACACTCGCACCAAAGCCCCGGGCCAGCCGGACGATGGCCGCGGTGCGCGCAATATTGTCTGCCAGCGGCAGCTGCGAGCCGTCGAACATGACCGAGCTAAACCCGGCGCGCAGGGCCGCGTGGATGCGCGCCTCTTCATAGCAGTGGTCCAGGTGCACACACACCGGCACCGTGGCCGCATCGGCCAGGCCGCGCACCATGCCGGCAAAGCCGACCACGCCCATGTGGTCCGCCATGTCCTTGTTGCAGGCCAGGATCACGCCGCGCTGCGCCTCCTCGGCCGCAGCCAGAATGGCTACCACCTCCTCGCTGCCAAACACATTGAAACAGGGCAAGGCATAGTGGCCGTCTGCAGCGGCGGGCAAGAGGTCGTTCAGTGTGGCAAGCATGGGCGACTCACTTGAACTTGGCGATCATGTTTTTGATGCCGGGTATGGTTTCAATCTGGTAGGCATGGTGCGGGTCAAAGTGCTGCACCAGCGACTTGGAGCGCGCACCGACGATGACGGTGAAGTAATACATCTCGTAGCCGGGTGCTGCCACGCTGGGGTGGTAACCCTTGTCGATGGCCACCACGCTGCCGCTGCGCACGTGGTAGACCGGGCCGTGGTCGTCTTCATGGGCATAGACAAACTGGGCACCAAAACCATGGTCCGGGTTGAAGCGGAACTGGTAGACCTCCTGGTACTCGGTCTCCTGCGTGCCCTGCTCGCTGACCCGCTCGGTGTCGTGCTTGTGCGGTGGAAATCCCGACCAGCCGCCCGCACCCACCGTGAACAACTCGCTCACCAGTAGACGCCCGCGCCGGTCTGCATTTTTTTGCCCCAGGATGTGCTTGATCTTGCGGTGGGTTTTGGTGTCGTCCGAGCCGTACTGGATTTTGTCGACATCGCCCTGGCGCACGGCAAAGGGCTCCAGCACCTCCTCGAAACGGCCGCCTCCAATCAGCAGGTCGAGCTGCTCGCTGGTGCACAAGACTTCGGCCTCGGCACCCACCGGCACGTACACCGCCTCCGGGTCGCCGTCCCACAGGTGCTGGCGCTTGCCTATGGCCTCAAAGTGCGCGCTGCCCACCCGCACGTCGCAGCTGCCCGTGGTGGGCATGAGCAGGGACTCATAGCCCGGCACGCAATGCACGAAGCGTTCACCCCGGCGCAGGCGCACGTGATTGAAATAGCACAGCGGCGTGGTGGCGTCGTCGCGGTCCACGATGGCGATGTTGTGGTTGTCGGCGGGGGGAATGTGGCGGCTCATGGCAGTGTCTCCTGGCGCGTGGCGGGTTGAGGGGGGAGGAGGTTGTGCAGTGCCATAAAGGCATTCAGTTCTTCGGTGCTGGCCATGGCTTCGGCGCAGCTGTCGCGGCTCACGTTCAGGGCGGCAGCGGCAGCGCCCCAGCGCATGGCCTGCGCCCACTCATGCCCCTGCAGCAACTGCCACAGCAGGGTGGCGGCAAACGCATCGCCCGCGCCAAAGGGCTTGCGCGCGGTGACGGCAAACACGTCCTGCTGAAGGGCCTGGCCGTCGCGCAGGAACGCGCGGCAACCGTGCGCGCCGTCCTTGACCACGGCAGCCTGCGTCACGCCCTGCAGGACCTGGCGTGCGCTGTGCCGGTCGTCGCGCTCAGTCACCGGTTGCAGGTGCTCCAACACGTCAAATTCTTCGCGGTTGCCGATCACGATGTCGGCCATGGCGCAGGCCACGCGCAGGGTCACGGCGGCCTGTGCGGTGTCGCTCCAGCCGTAGGGCCGGTAGTCCAGGTCCAACACCACCACTGTGCCCGCGCGGCGCGCCAGGTCCATGGCGTGCAGCGTGGCTTCGCGGCTGGGGCTGGCCGACAGGGCCGTGCCGGTGACCAACAGGGCGCGGCTGGCGGCTACCAGTTCCGGTGCAATATCGGCGCTCTGGAGTTGCAGGTCGGCCGCATCGTTGCGGTAGATGATGACCTGGCAGTCGTCGGGCCGCATTTCCGTGAAGGCCACGCTGTTGCGTGCACCGCCGCTTGCGGTCTTGAGCCCCTGCACATCGACGCCGTTGTCTTGCAGGAAGCGGCGCACGTAGCGGCCAAAGCCATCGTCCGACACGGCGCTGAGAATGCCGGAGCGTCCGCCCAGGCGGGCCACCGCAGTGGCGATGTTGGCCGGTGAGCCGCCCACCGATTTGCGAAAACTGCTGACATGCTCCAGCGGCGTGTCGGGCTGCATGGCGTACAGGTCGACCCCGGCGCGGCCCAGGCACAGCAGGTCCAGCGCACGCCCTTCGGGAAAGGCGAAGCCGCTCACGCGAAGTCCACCCACTGGCTGGCGCTGTCGGCCGAGTCCACACAGCGCAGCATGAAGCGCACGCCCTCCACGCCATCTTTGGCGCTGGGAAACCACTGCCCGGCCAACAGCGCCGCAGCCTCTGGCTCGCCCGACATGGCCAGGGCAAAGCGCCGGTACAAATTGGCCCAGGCGTCAAAGTAGCCCGCGGGATGGCCGCCGCCTACGCGCTCGAAGCGGGCCGAGGCATCCAGATAACCGTGGCCGCGCTCGTAGGTCATTTCAGGCTTGCCGGCAAAGGCGACCTTGAGCTGGTTGGGCTGCTCGTCCCACCATTCCAGGCTGCCTTTCTCACCCACCACGCGCAGCTTGAAGCCGTGTGCGCTGCCGATGTTGACGGCGCTGGCCCAGAGCATGCCCACCGCGTTGCCCTTGTAGCGCAGCATTACATGCGCATCGTCCTCCAGCGGTGCGCGCGAGGCCACAAAGCTGCGCCGCACGCAGCTCAGGCTCTCGACCTCCAGGCCGCTGACCAGTGCGCCCATCTGGTAGCAGTGGGTGGCGAGATCGCCAATCACATAACTGGGGCCGGAGATGGCCGGCGTGACACGCCACTTGGTGCCGGGGTCGGCGCTTTCCACCTCGGCAGAATGGTAGCCGTGGGCAAACTGCATGTGCACCACGCGCACGGCACCGAGCTCGCCGTTTTGCACCATGGCGCGCGCCTGCTGCACCATCTCGTAGCCGGTGTAGCCGTACATCACACCCAGCACCACACCCTGCTGTTTCGCCAGCGCTTCCAGCTCCTGCGCATCTTCCAGCCGGATGGTGAGCGGCTTCTCGCAAATCACGTGCAGGCCGGCCTGCAGAGCGGCCTTGCAAACCGCAAAGTGCGAGCTGTTGGGCGTGGCAATGCTGACCACCTGCATACCGTCTGCGCGTGCCGCTTCGGCAGCGAACAGGGCCTGGTAGTTTTCGTAACAACGCTCCGGCGCCACACCCAGGCTGACGCCAAAACTGCGTCCGCGTTCGGCGTCGATGTCAAAGGCTCCGGCCACCAGTTGCATCAGGCCGTCGCGCGTGGCGGCGTCGCGGTGGGAGTAGCCAATCTGGCTGCCCCGGCCACCGCCAACCATGCCCCAGCGCAGGGGGTTCTTGAGCATCTGCCCTTCAACAAAGTGTGTCATACGTTTACCAAAAAAGTGAGGTTGATCAAAGCAAAGGTGTGTGGGCAGCCACTGTGCCCTAAATGCCGTGGCGCTGCTGCGCATTGCCTGCGCGCCAGGCTGCAACCGCCTGGGCCTGGGCGTCCGAGCGGGTGACTTCGGGCAGGCCCACATCCCACCAGCAGTCGCAGCTGGACCATTGCGTGGGGTCTATATCCACCACAATCACCACGCTGCTGGTACTGGCGCGCGCCGACACCAGGGCCTGCTCCAGGGCGGCCACGGTGTCCACTTGGGTGGCGCTGGCACCCATGGAGCGGGCATGCTGCACAAAGTCCACACGCGGCATGGCCGTTGGCGCGCCGTCCAGGCGGCGGCAGTCTTTGAGCAGGTTGTTAAAAGAGGCATGGCCCACGTTGCGTTGCAGCTTGTCGATGACGGCAAAGCCGGCGTTGTCGCAGACCACGAAGATGACCTTGTGGCCGGTGAAGACCGTGCTGTACACGTCCACGTTTTGCATCAGGTAAGAGCCATCGCCCACCAGCACAATGGCCTCGCCCTGCGGCTTGGCCATCTTCACGCCCCAACCGGCGGCCACCTCGTAGCCCATGCAGGAGAAGCCGAAATCGATGTCAAAGTGCGCCAGCTGCGGGCTTTGCCAGTTCATATTCAGTTCCGCGGGCAGGCCACCGGCGGCGGTGATAACGGTGTCGCCGTCCTGCATGCCGCGGTTCACCGCCCCCACCACCTGCGCATAGGACACGGCGCCTTCGGCGGCACGGGTGCGCGTGTGCACCACAGCCTTCCAGGTGGCGGCGCGGCTCTGGCACAGCGCGCCCCAAGCGGCATCGGCCTGCCAGCCCTGCAGCTGCGGCTCCAGCGCGTCCAATGCAGCCCCGGCATCGGAGCGCACCGCCAGCGCAAAGTGCTTGACCGCATCGTGGCGGCAGACGTTGATGCTGGCCAGTTGCATGGCCGGGTTGTGAAACACCGACCAGGAACCGGTGGAGAAATCCTGCAGCCGCGTGCCTATGGCCAGCACCAGGTCGGCCTCGGCGGCCATCTGGTTGGCCGAGTCGGAGCCGGTCACCCCAATCGGGCCGGCATTGAGCGGGTGGGACTGCAGCAGCACGGCGCGCCCGGCGATGGTTTCCACCACCGGCACGCCATGGGCCTCGGCAAAGCGCAGCAAGGCCTGCGTGGCCCGGGCATAGTGCACACCGCCGCCGGCAATCACCAGGGGGCGGCGCGATTGGCGCAGGGCTGCGGCCAGCTCGGCAATGCTGCGCAACTCGGGCTCGGGGCGCGCGATGCGGTGGACGCGTTTGGCAAAAAACGCGGCAGGGAAGTCATAACGCTGACCCTGCACGTCCTGCGGCAGACCGATGAACACGGGGCCGCAGGTCTCGGGGTCGAGCAGGGTGCTGATGGCCTGCGGCAGGGTTTGCAGCAGCTGCGACGGCGTGACGATGCGGTCCCAGTAGCGCACCACCGGCCTGAAGGCGTCGTTGACGCTCAGCGTGGGGTCCTGAAAATGCTCCACCTGCTGCAGCACCGGGTCGGGCAGGCGGCCCACGTGGGTGTCGCCGGCCAGCATCAGCAGTGGCAGGCGGTTGGTGTGGGCCACACCGGCGGCGGTGACCATGTTGAGTGCGCCGGGGCCGACCGAGGCAATGGCCACTCCGATGCGTCTGCGCTGGTGGGCCTTGGCGTAGGCCACGGCCGCCATGGCCATGGACTGCTCGTTCTGGCCGCGCCACAGCGGCAGCTGGTCCTGGTGCGCCTGCAGTGTTTCGGAAAAGCAGGTGACGTTGCCATGGCCGAAGATGGCAAAGGCGCAGCCGAACAGGGGCTCGCTGCCCTCCTCAGTTTCAATGTACTGGGCGCGCAAATAGGCCGCCAGCGCTTCGGCAACCGTCATGGAAAGGGTGTTTTGCATGGCAGGCTCGGCTCAGGCCTGCCAGACGCCGGCGGCTTCGCGGTAGCCGATGTGGGTCAGGACATTGGAAATATTCTGATGGGCCAGGCGCGCATAAGTCAGGGGGTGGGCCTTGGCCGGGTCCTGCTCGGCCTCCACCACCACCCAGCCACTGTAATCAGCAGCCTTCAGGCAGGCCAGCACGCCGGCGAAATCAATCACGCCATCACCCGGCACCGTAAAAGCCCCGGCCAGCACCGCATTCAAAAACGAGTCATCGGTCGCGCGGGTGTGGGCAATGACGGGCGGGCGCACGTCCTTCACATGCACATGGGCCACACGCTGCACACAGGCTTGCAAGAGCGCCAGCGGGTCGGCGCCGCCGAAGGTGGCGTGGCCGGTGTCGAAGGTCAGACCCACGCTCTCGCCGGTGCAGGCCAGCAGGCGCAGGATGTCGTCCCGGGTTTCAATGATGGTGCCCACATGGTGGTGAAACGCGATGCGCATGCCGGTCTCGGCCAGCAGCCGGTCGCCCAGGGCGGTGAGGCGCGCGCCATAGCGCTGCATGGCAGCATCGTCCAGGCACACGCGCTGCGACAGGGGTGTCTGGATGTTGCCATGCACCGTGTTGCTGACTTCTCCATAGACCATGGCACGCACACCAGCCGCTTGCAGCAGTGCCACATGGGGCGCGATGGCGCGCCACTCGGCCTCCACATCCTGCTTCACCAGATTGCCGCTGCACCAGCCAGAGGCGAGCTTCAGGCCGTGCTGAGCCAGCAAGGGCAGCAGGGTGGCCGCGTCGCGCGGGTACTTGGTACCCAGCTCGGTACCGGTGAATCCGGCCAGTGCCATTTCGGAAAGACAGGTCTGAAGCGGAATGCCGCCGCCCAGTGCCGACATGTCGTCGTTGGTCCAGGTAAGCGGGCTGATGGCAAGTTGCAATGCGGACATGAAAACTCCTGAAGAGCGGGGTGCACGGTGGATGAAGGGGCTGCACGGGCGCTTGCAATGGACGGGTTGGCCGCGCCGGATTCACAGCAAAAATTCTTGTAAGTGAAATTATAATTTCATACATTACAACAAGTCAAATGTTTCTTTCGGGATGGAATTTTTGGCGTCTTACCGGATTGACACCCAAAACAATGAAATTATTATTTCACTTTTATTCGATCTGCTGTGCCAGACATCGGTCCCCCCTGACGAACCACTGCACCACAAGGTGCATAGGCTAGGATGCAGCATGGCCAATCGCACTATTTTGAACAATGCCCCCCACAGCGTCGAGGACCTGCGCCAGGCCATCCAGCAGCATTACGCGGCACTCAGCCCGCGGCTGCAGCAGGTGGCCGAGCTCCTGCTGCGCGACCCGCATGCCATTGCCGTCGAGTCCTCGCGTGACCTGGCCCAGAGCCTGGGTCTGCCGCCGTCCACACTCACGCGCTTTGCCAAGGTCATGGGCTACCCCACCTTCAAGGAAATCCAGGCCCTGTGCAAGCAGCAGTACGTCAACCTTCCGCGCGACTATCTGGACCGCATCAAGCACGCGCGCGCGCCCGGCCAGGGGCCAGCCGGGCAGCCCGCGCTGTACCTGGACTTTGCCCATGCGGTGCAACAGTCCCTGCAAATGACGGCGCTCGAACTGTCAGAAGCCAAGCTGCGTGAAGCCGCCGCCCTGCTGCGCGGCGCCAGCGAGGTGTGGATCCACGGCATACGCCGCGCCTATCCGGTCGCGCAATACCTGCATTACCTGATGCTCAAGCTGGGTTTGCGTGCCAGCCTGCTCGACACCCAGGGCGGCCTGCTGGAGCCTTCGCTGTCCCGCATGCATGCGCAAGGGGTGCTGCTGGTGGTGACCTATTCGCCGCATGCCCCGGAAACCGAGCAGGTGCTGGCCAAAGCCCTGTCCCTCAAGGTGGCCACGATTGCCTTCAGCGACCCGGTGCCCAGCACCCACGCCAAGCACATGCGCGTGCTGTTCGAGATACGCGAAGGCGAGGTCATGGGTTTCCGTTCGCTGTCCACCTCCATGTACGTAGCGCAGGCGCTGGCCATGCAGGTCGCTCAGGACTCCCTGGGCGGCAAGTCGGCCGAGGCGGCACCGCCACCCAAGCGCCGCAAGTAGGCGTCCCGGCGCTGACGGGGCACTGGCTACTGAGCCAGCGCGCTCGCGGCTGGCGCCAGTGCCGCAATGGCATGACGCTGGTTGTTGCAGCGGCCGTGGCTGATGGCCAGGTTTTCCAGATGGCTGCTGCCACCCTCGCTCAGGGGCTGGATGTGCTCAAGCGTGGCGTCTGCCGGCAGCACATGCTCGCCGCACATCCAGCAGGGCACCACCCCATGCAACTGGCGTGCAACCGTCTTGTAAATTTTGTCTCTGGTGAGTCCGAGTTTGCTCATGGTGTTGAGCATACCGCTTGGGCCGCGGTCCACAATGCAGGTACTCCTGAAACATCGAAGACAGCCCCTTGACCACCATCCCCATCCGCTACATCAACCCGGTCTTCCGCCCACCCAGCGAGGCGCAGTCCCTGATCCTGCCGGTGACCAACGGCTGCTCTTGGAACCAGTGCACCTACTGCGAGATGTACACCGCGCCGCAAAAGAAGTTTGCCCTGCGCGACGCGGACGAAACGCTGGATGCGCTGCGCCAGATCGGCGAGCAGTTTCCCGGCCAGGTGCAGCGGGTATTTCTGGGCGATGGCGATGCCATGGTGTTGTCCACCCGCCGCCTGATGACCTTGCTGCAGGCCATCAAAGATCAGCTGCCCCAGGTGCGGCGCATTTCGAGCTACTGCCTGCCGCGCAACGTGCGCAACAAGTCGGTGGCGGAGCTGACCGAGCTGCGTGCCGCCGGGCTGTCCCTGGTCTATGTGGGCGCCGAGTCGGGCGATGACGAAGTGCTGCAAAAGATCAACAAGGGCGAAACCTTTGAGACCACGCGTGACGCGCTCGACAAGCTGGGCCAGGCCGGCATGACCCGCTCCGTCATGCTGCTCAATGGCCTGGGCGGGCGCGTGCATTCGGAGCAGCACGCGCGCAACTCGGCGCGGCTGGCCAACCTGACCCAACCGGAATTTCTGGCCACGCTGGTGGTCAGCTTTCCGCAGGGCGAGGAGCGCTTCCGCCAGCACTACCCGGAGTGGGAGCCGCTGGATCAACAGGCGCTGTTTGTGGAAATGCAGCAGTTGCTGCAGGCGCTGGAACTCCAGCGCACGGTCTTCCGCAGCGACCACGCCTCCAACTGGCTGGTACTCAAAGGGGTGCTGGGTAGCGAGAAGAACCGGATGCTTCAGCAGGTGGCGCAGGCCATCGCGCAACCGGAATCGGCACAGCTGCGCGCGGACTGGCAGCGCGGGCTGTAGCCATGGCCTGGCCGCGCTGCGGAACTCAGCCCACCTGGATCAGGATGTTGCCGTCCTCCACCTTCGCCGGGTAGGTCTTCAGGTTGACGCAAACCGGCGCGCCCAGGGCGCGGCCGTCGCGGATGTCAAAGCGGCCGTTGTGCTTGGGGCACTCGATCACATGCTCCATCACCAAGCCATCGCACAGGTGCACCTTCTCGTGGGTGCACAGGCCGTCGGTGGCGTAGACCTTGTCTTCATAACGGTAGATGGCGTAGCTGTGGCCAACATGGTCGAAGCGCATCACGTCCTCGTCGTCGATGTCGTCAAAGGCGCAGGCATTAATCCATTGGCTCATGGTATTGTCTCTTGTTTATGGTTTCAGGCGGCTTGCGCAGGAACGGGTCGGGGCACAAAGTGTTGGGTGTCTTTGGCCTGGCGCAGCAGGGCGGGCAGGATTTCGGCCCAGGCCGCCAGGCTGCTGGCGTAGGGCGCCGGGCAGTCGGCCTTGATAGCTTCGTGCAGCCGGGGCAGGGCGTGGTAAGGCACCATGGGGAACATGTGGTGCTCCACGTGGTAGTTCATATTCCAGTACAGGAAGCGCAGCACCGGGTTCATGTAAACGGTGCGGCAGTTGAGGCGGTGATCCAACACATTCTCGGGCAGACCGGCGTGTTGCGTAAGCCCGGTGTAGTTGTACAGCCAGGCGCCCAGCATGCCAGGCAGCAGGCCCAACAACAGCACCGGCATGCAGTTGTGCAGCAGGGCTGCAGTACCGATGATCAGCGCGTATACCAGCAGCCAGACTCGGGCCTCGCGCACCATCTTTGGCCACTCCATCTCGGGCACAAACGTCTTCTCGTCGGCGCTGATGCTGCCCGTGGCATTGCGCAGCACGGCCAGCAGTTCCTTGGGACCATTCTGGATGGCAAACACATTGAACATTGTGCCGACGATGTCGATGGGCAGGGGCGCGGCAATCTCGGGATCGCGCCCGGTCACCAGCGTGTCGGTGTGGTGGCGCGCATGGCTCCAGCGCCATTTTGTTGGGCGGCGCAGCACCTGGAACGAGGCGCATTGGTAGAGCAGGTCGTTGATCCAGCGCGTCTTGAAGGCAGTGCCGTGGCTGGCCTCGTGCCAGCGGCTGTCAGCCGGGCTGCAATACAGGGTGGCATAGACAAAGTAGGCGGCAAACAGAGACCAGGTGCTCCAGCCCGAGGTCCAGCCATAAACGAAGAGGGCACCGGATCCCAAGATAAGCGCGTACCAAAGCGCCGTGTCGCGGATGGCATGGACATCGTCGCGCTGCATCAGCTGCTTCATCAGTTGGCGCGGCACCGGGCACTTGTACCATTCGGCGTTGACCAACTTGGCGGCGGCGGCGCGCTCACCGGCTCCGCCAATCAGCTGGTAGTCGGCGCGCGAGCGGGGCGGCTGGGGAAATGCAGCAATCGTGGCGGCGGCAACGGGCCGATGTGCAGTGGCAGTGTTCATGAATCGCTGTCTCCGTTTTGGTTTCCACGGATAGTAGCGATTTGAAAAATATTTTCCATCACAAGGCATCAAAAGACATCAAAAACCATCAGAATGGGGTTCAAAACCCTTGCATTGCTTGCAGATCGACCTCGCCCATGCGCAAAATAAAAGCCAAGATCACCATTCCGGCCATTGCCCAAGCGGCGGGGGTCAGCACGGCCACGGTGGACCGCGTGCTCAACAGCCGCCTGCCGGTGCGCGAAGCCACGGCCCTGCGCGTGATTGAGGCGGCCGAACGCCTGGGCTACCACGCGGTGCATGTGATGCGCCAGCGCCTGCCCACGAGCGGCTCCAGCTACAGGCTAGGCTTTTGCCTGCAAAAACGCGCCTCGCCCTTTTACCAGGCCTTGGCCCAGGCGCTGCGTAATGCAGTGGAGCGCCACTGCGGCGGTCGCAGCACGGCCATCATCGAATTTGTCGACGACCTGGAGCCGCTGGCCATTGGCGAAAAACTGCTGGAGCTGGGCCGACGCTGTGACGCCCTGGGCGTGGTGGCGCTGGATCACCCGCATGTCAATGCAGCAGTGGCGCAGTTGCACGCCGAACACCACCCGGTGCTGGCCCTGCTGACCGACCTGAGCGCGCCGCAGCGCCTGGGTTGCGTCAGCATAGACAACCGCCAACGCGGCCGTACCGCCGCCTGGGCCGTGCGGCGCCTGTCACGCGGCGAGGGCGTAGTGGGCGTTTTTGTCGGCAGTCACCGCTACCAGGGCCAGGAGATCAGCGAAATGGCCTTTCGCTCGGCTCTGCGCGAACAGGCACCTCACTTAAGCGTGCTGGATGCCCAGGTGAATTTGGAAGACGAACAAATGGCCTACGAGGCCACTCTGGGCCTGCTTCAACGCAACCCCGAGCTGCTGGGCCTGTACGACGCGGCCGGTGGCGGCGCCGTGGGCATCGTGCGGGCCCTGCGCGAGGAAGGCCAGGGACGCGGCATCGTGCTGGTCTGCCATGAGCTCACTCCTGCGCACCGCCTGGGTCTACTGGACGGCACCATAGACCTGGTGATACAGACGCCACTGGCCGCGCTCTGCGACACCGCCGTACGTGTGCTGCTGCAGGCATTGGAGCCCGGACAAGAGCCGGTGCTCGGGCGGCCACACATCCTGCCATTTGAGATTTACACCTCGGAAAATGTGTAGGATAGGACCAAAAAAAGCCTCCACGTGGGAGGCTTTTTTGCCGAGTGAACGCTACTTTTCAGTCGGCAAGACACTTGGAAGCACCGGCTTTTTCTGCGTGAACTTGGCTGCCGCTTCGGCCAGCTTGCGCTTACGCTCGAGGTTGACTCTTTCGAGCTCCGCGTGATTGCTTTTCTTCATGTTGGGATCTTTGCCGAATACGCCTGCCATGGTGATGATTCCTTTTACTCAGTCTAACTGAAAGCCTAGGCCGGTTGTCACTGCGCTCGCGTCTGGGCGAAGCTGCTGTTGGAGAAAAGCGCTCATTGCGGCACAGCAGAGACCTCTTTCCACGAAGCATCCGGATTAAACAGCCTGGTTTGGCGGGTGACCCATTCCGAGTGACGGCCCATATCCTTTTCGTAGACGGTGTGATTCTGGTCGACCATGAAACTCATTACACCGGATGCGCCGTAGCGAGCCGGGTAGGCCATCACGGCCACGCCACCTATGAGCCTGCCGTTGACCGCATAGTCGTAGGCGCCGCCCGCTGCGCTGGCGCCTTGGGCTGTGAGTATCTTGTAAAAATAGCCGTGATAAGCCACGCGTCTTCCGGGCTTGACATCGGCATAGCCTTCGACCGACGCCTTGGCCAGCAAGGGGCCGAGCGGGCTGGGTGTTTCGCCTGTAGTCTGGGGCCAGTAGAGACCGTCATGTGTGCCAGGACTGCTGCTAAAACGGCGGGTATATTCCCCCACACCGGCGGTGTTGGCGTGTTGCAGTGCGTATTCGCGTTCGGCATCCATTATTGCCAGACACACTTGCATGGCCGAAAGTTCATTTCTTCCTATGCGTCGCGCCAGTATTTCCTTGGCCCCGCTTGCCGCAGTGAAGTGCCAACGCGCATTGGCAGACTTGACCACCGGAATGGGAAAAGGCCAGGCGCCACTTCCGATCTGCAACTCTGCCACGCTGTCGCCCTTGTAGACCAGCTTGTGAGCCTGGTCATAGGCGGCAATAAATTTTTGCCGGCCCAGTGCGTCCTCGACCGCGTCGCCGGAGTGCACCAGCTTGCCGCTGCCAGGACCCAAAATAGATCGTAACGGTGATGGATGATTGGATCTGATTGCCTCTGCGAGCGCAGCGACGGCTGCATCCGGCGTATCAAAATCCTTCGCGTGAACGTCCGCAAAGCAAGGGTAGGCCGCCAGCAACAGTGCCGCCAGATAAGTGCCGACACGCCCGCCACACATGTCGCGATTGGCTTCCAAGATTCGCATTGTCAAATCTCCGTGATGAATGGCATGGCTAGTGTTTGCGAATCAAGCGACCACCCTGAGGTGCGTCTCGAGGCTGGACTGCATCCGACGTGCAGCCCCCAGGGGGACACCTTGAATCCCTGGGTGGAGCGCCGGAACGCACACTGTTTTGCCCTCTGGCGCTGAAATCACGAACTGCTCTGCCCTGGTCAATATTTTCAAAGGCATGGGGCTTGGGTGCCAAGGGTTGTCGCGCTGGCGGCACAACGGTCCGACCGAAAGGCCTGGCCATAGGCGCAACTGGTGCTGCGGGCGGGACGGGCGCAGCCTGAAAGCCGCGATATTCCCGACGTTCTGGCGGTAAGGCTAGCGGCGCAGTCAAGGGACCATGCGGACCAGGCTGGCGGTACTCCACTCCCTGGCGATGCTTGGGGTTGTGTTCCCAAGGGGCTACACCCCCGTGGTGCGTGCCACCATCATGGAAGTGGTCATAGTTGACATTGACATGGTGCGCATTCCAATCAAAGGACCCGAATAAAAAGTCAGCCGCAAGCACCACGCCAGCACCCCACATAAAACCCGGACCAAAGCCATCAATATATGTATAGCCAGGCCAGGGTGCCCATGCTATGGGCGGATACTGCGGCCACCACCACGGCCCATAAACCACAGCAGGGTCGTAATTGGGTGCGTAGACAATTTGCGGATCGATCGGCAACACGGTGATCTGGCCGTCCACCACCGTCACCCGGTCCTGCGCATTGGATACCAAATTACCTGCCGCATAGGCCTTTTGGCGCAGTGACTGAATGGTGTCCATTACCTGTTGCTGCTGCCCAAGGAAGGCATCCCCCAGACGCCGGGTCCAGTCCAGCTTGGAGCTCATGGTTTGCAAGATTCGGGGGAAAGCAAGCAGCGACTTGACGCTCGGATCCCAATTGTTTTGGTCAACGGCCTGTACCGCCGCGCTGCCCGTAACCGAAGGGTTGGCCAAGCTCCATCGCTGCGCCTCAACTACTTCCAGTGGATAGCTTGCCGCCATCAGAATCTGCGACAGCAAACCGTCGGGATACAGAGCGACCGGCGCCAACATCTGATCCAACTCCTGCTGGCTGAAGGCTGGTGCGTCCTGGGGCCAAGCCGATGTTGCCGGCACCCATATGAGCAGTGCCAGAAATAAGGCACACGCGGCCCGCATATGGCATGAAAGACTTTTCATGGCGAATCAGGTTCAAACAACATGACGCCATTGAATGGCACTGCGCGGACTTGGCCTTGCGCATTGTCAAGCGCAGGCGGTGCTTGAGAAAGCAAATTCAAGCATTGGAGACCTGACTATGGAATTTGTTGAAGGCGATTTTGAGAAACCCATGAAAGATATTGGAGAGGCGGAGCGCTTTGAAGCCATGATGATTGCAAGGAGGCTGGCGCATAACGGCGTCGAGCGTAACAAGGCCATACGCATTGCCGTGGTTGCGGTGAGACACTCATTTCATGAAAAGCACATGCCCCTTTCGGCAAAAGACTATAGCTCTGACGCGAGCTATTAGGCTTTTGCACTCCTCTTGACTTGGATGGTGCCTGGTGCTGTTGCCTAATGATCGCGCAGAGTTTGGCTCAGAGCGTCGACGCCATGGACCGCTCCGGCCTGAAAATTCGATCTGGCAAACGCCGCTGGCAGATGGCATTCCAAGTGGGCCTACTGGCACGGGCGTTGATGCCCCGATCGGCCACAATCTCTACCGCCTTATCGGCCAGCACCTGATGAGCTGCTGTGTCCGCTGTGCGAATGCATAATTCCCAGTAGCCAGCGCGATGCCGCCGATCATATTGTGTTGGGTTTCACGCCGTCGTCGTCGAAGCGGTGCGCCAGGAAGTCAATCATTGCGCGCATCAGCGCCGATTGGTGTTGGCGAGAGGTATAGACCCCGTGAATGCCCATGTCCGCAACTTCATGGTCACTC
>Ga0214247_1000103_pt1 | contig 65212 bp, 114 predicted proteins | sample TroBogypolimnion_18_FD_153085 | JGI IMG/M metagenome (GOLD analysis project Ga0214247, IMG submission 153085) | Freshwater microbial communities from Trout Bog Lake, WI - 03JUN2009 hypolimnion | ecosystem: Environmental > Aquatic > Freshwater > Lake > Hypolimnion/Profundal zone ... | reverse complement strand
CCCATGATGACTTTTTACTATAAGTGGATAAGGCAACTTATCTTGTACTATTATTTTATTTTGATCATCCGCAATACATATTTTTCCTGCTCTAACAGTAAACCAATTTGCTGTTTTTACACCTGCGCTAGTAAAACATTTTTTCATCAATAATTTAGAAGCACTGTTTCTTATTGCCTTTATTTCATTTATTTCAAGTGTTTTACCCCCTTTGCTCATTGCATCAGCCACTTCTGTAGTACTACCAAAACGAGCTATTAGCTTAAAAGGCATTCTAGGTAAATTTTTACGCAATTCTGCATAAGAAGGATGACGGGTTAATATTTGAAACTTATGATTTGTTAATATCTTTTTTTGTACTGGTTTTTGTTCAGTGTGTATAGCTACTACTTTTTTTACACTTTTTTTTACAGGTGCCGCAACTTTTTTTGTTGCCTGAGAATTACGCACTAATTTCTTCTTCTTTATTACAATATTCATATAAGTTTTTTAAATCGTTATAGTTTAGATTATCTGTTTCATTATTAAATCTACGTGGGTATAAGTTATCATAATCTGATACTACAATACCTTCTGTTTGATTATCTATTCTTGTATTTCTATACCAAACTCTAGCTTCTATATTTGGGCACCAAAGAGTGCTAATTTTAAAAGATTCATTTAGATTTATTAGAGCACAAATTACTTGTTCGAGAGTTGCCTCAGAAAAATAATAATTTGTTAACAAAAATAAATCATGCGTACTTCTATTTTTATAAACCTGACATTGTATGTGTGCCGTTGGATTTTCCTTATCTATTTCTTGGTCTACCCAAACACATCTTGATGTCTTATTACCCTTTTCGTCATTTAAAAACCACTCTAAAAAAGATGTGATATTTTCAAATGATTTAGGATTTACTTTTCTATCTAATTTAAATCTGCGTTCTTGCAAATATTTTTTTTCATTTTTTGCAACTGTTTCTAAAATAACCTCAATAGGTTTATTTTCTACTTTTGGAACTTCTCTTATCTCCATTATTTATTCTTTAATTCCCATTTTTTAGTTAGACTATTGTATTTTATTTTATTTAACTCTACCCTATACCAAAGATTTTCTGATTCTATAAAATGCACATGGTCACCCATCCTATAATATTTTTCTTTGATAAATTTGCAATTACGCCTATACTCAAGACTTCCATCTATAGTAGTAACTACTTTTTGATCTAATTTACTATTGTTTTTATATAGAATCATTTTTCAATATATTATAATGATTTTATCTCCTTGTTTTGGTTTATCTACACTATCTAAAATACTTATCTCTTTCCCAAATTCTAATAATTGTATATAAGTACTTGCGGGAAATTGTTCTGGATTATGTGTAAAAACCATTGCGTTTTCAGGATAATTTTGTAATTGTTTTATTAATTCTTTATTTGTCATAATTTATCTTCCATGAATCTATCTAATAAATCTTGGCAATATTGTACTGTTGGGTGAGTTTCTGACATTAGTTCGCAGTGAAATTGCGTCCCTAACATTTTTGTTTTTGGAAAATATACGATTTCAGGTTCAACAGATACTTCCATTTCCTTACAATCTCCATCTTGATGATGTGGTGATAAATTTTCTGCCCAACCAATAATTCTGTATTCATCTTTTGGTAAATCAAAAGGATATACTGCCTGATGATGCAACGAATTGACTATCAACGTTTTACCATCTTCCGTAGTGATTTTATGTGATCCGGGGTGATTTAAATCTTGAATCAGCGAGCCGCCTGAAATTACCGACGACCATTGAAGGCCCTTACAAGTCCCCCAAATCTTTTTACCAAGACTTAGTGCTTTTTGTATTTCGTTATATTCTTCTTCTCCAGAACTAAATCCCCATGTTGAAGGATGTGTAGATTTTGCATAATACTTAGTTGGCACATCACTACCTCCTGGTAATACTACTAAATCTGCTTCTTCCATATTTTTTACTATTTCTCCTTGCATCCAACGAGCATATCCTGAACTGCCTCTAACACAATATATTTTTCTTATCTTTTTCTGCATAATGTTGTTTTATTTTTTCTTACAATTACTTTATAATCTCCTAAATTCCAAGTAGTAGTTATATGTTCTTTAGCATATTCTATTGTTTCTCCAATTTCTTTATTATTAGATAAAAAAATAATTGCCTCTTCCTTTACTCCAAGAATTGGAGCTAATATTTTTCTATAATGACTTAACATTTTTATTGTTTTATTCATGGCATTTCTATTTTAAACCTATCTACCCATTGCTGGGCTAATTCTTTATCTGTATTATTAATTATGTGTTGGATTTCATCTCCAAAGTTTTCTATTTCTTCTATTCTTCCTTCGTTTACAAATTGAATTGCCGCCTCTGTATTTCTAAAAGACCATTCAATAAGTTCTTGGGTGGAGGCAAAATGAGAAGACAAACTCCTGTACTCTACCCTCTAGCTTCTCTGCTAGCCAGACTATCCCTTCATCTTCGTCTTTACGTTAAGATGCACTTATTATAGTCGTTGCACGTCTCCTTATAAATAAAATCAAAAAACCTAGACCCCACATTTTTTCTGGTCTAGGTTTTCATCTACTTAATGGATTTCGCTCAGGATTCCCAACGCTGGTTCCCTGAATTTAAAGTGTTATTTTTTCTCAATATTTCTATCGAGTATGGCATTATTGTATTTTCTATCTAAAAAAATACAAGCGTTTAAATATAATTCATCAAGTATTTTTGGTACACGTTTTTTACCTAATATAGCCACATAATACATTTCGTTTTTAAACATACGAATATATAGTTTTGCTTCTATATTAAATAATTTTTTAATAGCCGTTACTAATTGATTTGCAAATAATTTTGAACCTGTTAATATTGATATTTCATCAAGACTTTTTTTTCTAATATATCCATCCCCATCTATTATTCCCCTTAAAAAATCTAAAGTAATTTCTCCCTTATAGTCAAGTGTTAAGCTTTTGTTTGCTATAATACCTAATTTTTCTAAAAAATCAATCACTTCTTTATTTCTAAAAGAACATGTGTAAGAATAATATTTTTCATCTTTACAGGTTTTTCTTATTTTTACTTTACCACCTAAAAATTTGATAAATTTCTCTATGTGAGTTTTATCTTGTTCTTTTAACCCTAAAGTAAGTCTTGTTCCAGAAATTGTTCCGTCAGCAGCCAACATACCTAACCAATATTGAACTTCTGGATTAGATAGATCTTCAAATGGATTATTTTTAACAAATCTTCGATTTTGGTTTAGATATTGCTTAAAGGGTTGTATATCATTATCTCTTGCAACTCTACGTACATAACAAGAACTTATTTGGTGTTTCTTACAAATTGCATAAGTTGAAAGTTTATTATTTAAATCTTCAAGTATAAACTCATCAATATTTGGATGATTTAATCGAAAATTACTTTCAATATTTAATTTTTTTCTATAATATGCAACTGTATCGGGACTCTTTCCTATTTGTTTTGCAATTTCTGTATCAATTAGTCCTTTTTCGTGTAATTCTACTACTCTATTTAATATTTCTTTCTTAATCATTCGGTTAAAAGTCTATGTATAATAAAATATACAAAAACTTTTTGAATTTACCAAATTAATCAATAAAAACTACTAATTTAAACTATATGTGTTTTTTATTTCTCTACCATAGTGGCACTCCCTAAAATTTCCAGCGCAACCATAACCTACAGACTTCCTTTCATTTTCTGGTTCTATTAAAACACTTGGTATTCCTAAAAATAAATCCATTGCTTTAATTAATTGCAAATTCATTTTAGAATTTGGTTCATCATATCCTATATGAATGTGGAATCCTGCCGCGCGACAGTTATCACCACTTGGAATAGGTCTAATTTCGGCAAGTGTCCAACAGTTTATTGAAGGCATACATCCGTACTCTTTTGCAGTATCAGAAACTAATTCTTCTTCTGCCATTCTTGCAGCAGGAATTGCTATTGCCTCTAAGTGATTTGGAATAGTTCCATTAATATATCTTAGAAGTTTCTGAATTGCTAAATAGAATTCTCCTGGTGTTTTACAAGGTGGGATATTACCTTCAGCTAAAACACAATCTAAACTAGTTGCAAAATATTTATTTTCTGCATCAAATCGAAATGGTTCATGCTTTGTACCTTTTATTTTTCCTTCAGCAGTTACTATTGCTTCAGTATTTTTATCTTGTAAAAAATATTCTACATCGCTACCAAGTGTATAATTTTTAATTTGTTGTCTTTCTAAAACTTCCATATTATTTTTTTATAAAATTATATAAACCTTCAAAATCTTTTTTTTCTATAAATTCTTGGCATTTTGGCAAATCTTTATTTCTTGATTCAATATATACAAAACTTCTTTGCATTGAACTATTACTTATTATGTTTGTTACAATAGTTTTTGGTGAAACAAAGCAATTGTGAAATTTATTGCGATACGTTAAAGATCTATCATTAGTTTGTAACATATCTTTGTGAAAATGCGCCATCATTAAAGCTTCCCAATTAGAAACTTTTTTACCTAATGCATCTTTTATTTGCATAGCTAAAGCAGGAATAAACCAATGCCATTGACTATGTATATACCTAAGACAAATTACATGTAAATGGTTATGCCAAGCTGCACCAGGATTTTTCATTTTTATTTCAATAAACTTTGTATTTAAATTTGGCCTTATTTCATTTGTGTGTAAATATAAACTATAAGGTTCTTTAGAGTGTCTTTCCGTATCACTTAATCTATACTTATACTGTTCGGGAAATGTACACTCACCTTCTAATATATAATTAAAATCTATTTGACAATTTTCTAAAAACTGCAACCATTTATGTAAATCATAAACAGTATAACCATATAAATTTAAATAATACTCAGGTATATAAAATATTACATCTTTTGTTGTTTTTAGATAATCACAGCAACATGCATACCATCCGCAATCTTGTTTACCTTCTACAGAAGTCCAATCTGAATTATGTTTACCTGTTTTCCAATCTATTTGTGTTTTACAAGCAAATACTCTATTTGTTAATAAAATTTTATTAAATTTTTCAAACAAATTTGCATTTACATCTATTTTAGAATAATCACCTTTTGCAGGTGTTTTTAATGCGGATATTAAGCCTTCATCTTTTTTACCAAAGTCTTTTAAATACTCTTCAGTAATCTTTTTTAGTTTTTCTAGGTCTTTAGTAGAAACAATTTCTAAATCTGCCTGCTTAACATTATAGGTTTTTTGGTAGTTGCTATCTTTTAGAAATTGCACCGAAATTGACCAATTAGTAGAGTTATAACCTGCCATACCTACCGGGCAAATTGCAGACAACACTATACCATAAATCTTTTTAGTTCTAAATAGATTCATTTCTGAAGACATCTGTGAAAATAGTGTGCCTGTTGGTTTTATTATTACATTGTCATATACCTTTATTTGTTGTTGTGTTGTGCTCATTTTTTTAAAATTGTAAAGTTTTTCTAATAAGAGGTCTTTTAAACCAGTCACCTTCATTAACCAATATCCCGTGTTTTATATCTATATTCTCGTCTAAAAATATATATGCTTCACCAAATTCTGTTAAGATTTTTTGTAATTTATGTGCATTTGATTCACAATTTTCACAAATACCCTCTAAAGTAAATATATCTTGCAATACTCTATTAGAAGAAATCTTAAATACATCACATATAATTGATTTTGTACCTTTTACTACTACAGGATAAGTACCCATAGATAGCATTTTATATTCAGGCTTAGTTCTAATTTGCCCAAGCCATTGACTTTTATTTTTTAAATACCTGTCATAATTTGATCCGAAATTCTTACGAAGCGAACCAAAACAACAGATGAGGATATATTTAGTATCCCCATCTATCTGTAAAAGTTTTTTTGTGTTTGTTGTTGTTTGCATATGTGTTTATTTGTCATTATTTAAAATTATTTCTCCTTCAAATAATTCACAATCTAAAGGATTTGTATCTAAATATTTAAACGGTGCAATTGTAGTGTGGTTTTTGGGATTTTCTACGTGCAAAACAAAAATTTTAGCTATAGCTCCAACGTTACCGTTTCCAGCTAATATACCAATATATTTACTTTTTTTATTATATACTAAATCACCAATCTTAATTGGTCTTACTTTACCTGCTTTAACTGAAACTTTCATTTCTTTATCTTTTTTAGTTGTTTTAGATTTTTTACCATCTTTAGTTTCATCGTAAGGAGTGCAAAACAATTTTAATGCATTTTCAGAAAATCTACTCATTTGTCCTACTATTGAATAATAAGTTTCATCTTCTGATAATGTATATATGTTGTTATCCTTATCTATATATTCTTCTACTTTCTTCACATTTTTACTTATTTTAATTGGTTGTTCTTCTTTTATTTGCGTTTTTTCAGAATTTTTTAATAGAAAAGTTGCATCTTGTAATAAAACCGATTGTTGATTTCCTTTTAATTTTACAAACCCCACTCCCATTTCTATACTTAAAATCTGAAATGGAATAACATTATATACTACATCAAAATCTTTATTTCCTATTTGATCACCTATTGTAAAAATTGCACCATCTTTAAGTCTTTTTATTGATTTAATAAAACAAGGATTAAAAGATCGTGTAAGATACGTCATTTGTTTCTTATATGTATAGGGTATATTAAATGTGGGGCTTCTAAACTCATTTTTTGTTTCATCTAATTTATATTCAAATCCACTTGGATAGGCACATATTAATATCTTATAATCTATTTCATTTATCATAACCTAATTTTTGTTGTGTATAAAATAAAAAATCTTGTTTTACTTTATCTGTAGAAATTGCAATATTATTTCCTAAAATTGCTTTTATATTTTGCATTGTAAATATTGGTTTATTTTCTAATATATAATCTCGTGCTAATTTTTCAGTGGAGAATGCAAACCGTGTATCATTGCAATTTCCTCCGAATTTACTAACTAAAAAATTGTAAATTGAAAATTGTTGATTAACCCACCACCAATAATCCCCTTCAAATATTGGAACTCCGTCGGAAGTAGTAAAGTGATATTTCTTTTCTATTATTTCTTCCCAATCATTTGAGTTTTCAATCATCCATTTTGGGACTAAATTATGTTCTCCGTCTATTCTATAATAAACATTATCCCAAGGTGTTGCAATTATTTTTCTTACTTTATGTTGAAATTTTTTTTTGCATTTTCTAAAAATTTTTAATCTTTTGCAATATTACCGTCTACTATTTCCATAGATTTATTAAATTCTTCTAAAAATTCTATGTTAGGTACTTCTCCTAATTCTCCTTTATTATGCTCTTCCCAAATTGCATCTACTGTTGCATTATCTATTTGACTTACTATTACAGGTAAATTACTTGCACTTGTAAAATTTTGGTGGCGCAATTGAATATTCTGTCTAAGTAGAATCTTACCTTGAGCATCTATTTGAGCTTGTTTTATTTTATTTATACCTTCTAATTTAGCTATTTCTTTATCCCGTAATTCTATCTGCTCTTTTAGGAAAGTTATTGTTTCTTCGTATTCTAATATTTCTTTTTGTAGCATCTTATATTAAGTTTTTACTTTTTAATTGCACTTTAACTTCGTCTATTCCAAACATAGTAGAAATATCAAATAAATCTTCACACTTATACTTTTCATAGTCTGATTTATAAGTATTAAAATATTTAAAGCCTCTTTCTGTAAGCTTTTTTGACACCTCAACTGCGTGTGGATCACTCCCATACACTATATATGCTTCTTTATATTCACCTAAAAGTCTTTTTTGTATTGCATCTGGAAATGCCTGTAAAGATTCATTATTTGTCCAACAAACATCTGTAAAAAATTTTTGGGCAACTAATGCATCCTTTCGACTTTTTAAAATAAATACTCTATCATCTTTTTTAGGTAAATCAAATATGCCACCCATACACCCTAAAGGTATACTAGAAACAAACTTCATTTTATTATCCTGAGGACTATATACCTTTACACGAGATTCTATTTTATTTTTTATTTCACATTTTTGCACATAAGCATATCTATGAAATTTATTAGGGTTATATATTTCTTGATGATTTATATAAAGCGTTTTTGTGTAAAAAATATCTCCTGAGGCATTTAATTCTTCTATAGTAATATCCCCTCGCCTCCAAAATAAACTATTTTTTCTAGTCCAAGGTTCTGGCTCAAATTGTATTAGAGTTTCCTTCTTAATTTCTTTATCTAAGTCTTCTAATTCTTTATAAAAACTCTTAGGAATTCTTGATTGTCTATTTAATAATCCAAAATCTTCTGCAATAATTTGTAGACACCCTGCAAAATTACAATTGCATTTCTTTTTTACTACCTGAAAACAATTTAATACCTCAGAAGTTTTAAAATCTTTAAAAAGAAGTGTTCCATTAGTATGTATAAATACTCCCGCACTTGCTAAATCATCTTTTCTAAAAGGTGAATTAAATGCCTTTCCTATTTTAAAAGATCCCAAATAATACATCATTATCGCTATTTGATCTATTTTAGATAGGATGTATTCAGGTGTAAGCGGTATTTTTACACTTATTTTACTAAAATCTAACTCTTGCATTTATTTAAAATTTTTAAAAATTTTTTATATAGTGCAATCTTTTTATAATCTTCTTTATTTTCTCTAAAATATCCCATAGATATTAAAAGACAAATTGTAGTTTCTTCATTACTCATAATTTTTAAGTTTTATAGAAATTACATAACCAAATACATATATATTAAAATATTTAGTCTTTATTTTCTGACTTGGCCAAATTAATGTAGATTTCCAATTAAAAAAATATATATCCTATAATAATAATCATACAATAAGCATGATGCATTGCGTTTACTAAAAGTTTTTCTATAGTTCCTGTTCTATTTTCTAAATGTAGCGCAACAAAAATACCAAAAAATGGAACCCAAAAAACTATATTCAAAATGAGTTTTTTCATAAAATATTTTAAAAAAAATAACGGTGCAGGATTTTACACCCACACCGTTTACATATTTTATCTACTATTATTATTTAGATTTTCTTAGCACATTTTACCACCCTTACCTGCTTTTGGCATTACTTTACCTTTTTCATTAAGATTATTAGTCTTAGAAGGTGTTGGACTCTTTGAAGCAGTCACTTTTGGATTAATTTTTGCAGTTGATTTCTTATCTGCCATAATATTTAAATTTTAATTGGTTACTTGATTAAAAAAAGTAGGTTATATATGATATTTTGATCTGATTGCACGATACCCTATATTTACGTCCTTACTCGACCTGCTATAACAAATTTATTATTTTTATTATATAATTACCATTCTAAAACGGAAGATCATCCGAAACATCAGGAACTTGTGCAGAAGCTCTCAAAATAATATCTTCTGTTTCGTGACTTGGGTTTTTATCCAATTTCTTCAGAAAATTATTCCAATTTGCACTACCTTCTTCCCATTTACCTTCTTCAAATCCACTCTTATTTGCTAAATCTGTATCTATAATGAAATGTAGATAAGGTAATTGCCCATAAATTTTCCCATTAGCACTTTCTTGTCCTGCAACTATCATTGCAAGTTTCTTTTGGGTAATACGTGAATCATTCAGGAGTGTTTCATAATATTTACCTACCTCATCTACAGATTTAAATGCTTTGGTACATTCTTTTCCTGTAAGCGCAAAATGCAAATATTGCAATCTCTTCATAAGACCTTCTGCAGGACTAACATAGAACTTCTCTGTTAATTGCCCACTCTTTCCTAAAAATAATACTTCTAAATAAGGACATTTAAGCTTACCCTCCTTATTATTTTCAGTAGGTTTTATAAATTTTGCAGATTCAACATGCATCCAATAATTACCCATACTTACATATTCTGTACGCTCAGGAATACTAATCTTTCCAAAATCCATCATTTCATTTTCTGCACTTCTATGTGCCACATTGTTATTTCCACTCATATGATTTGTTTTTAATTTTCAATTATTTTACTTCTATTTCTATATTCTTCGACTACTTTTGAATAACCTTCCCAATTATCTACACCAAATTCTTGTAAACAAGATAATAATAAATAATTTTCAATTAATAAATTATACTCCTTTTTACTTATAGTAATTGTATCTTCCATTATTCTACTATTTCTTTTCTTTTAGCTTTAACTGGTTTTTCTTCTTCTTTTTGACAATCTTCATCATTATAATAACAATGAATCATATCCTTCACATAACCTAAATCATTTGGAATCTCGCGAGAAGGAAACATCCCCACTGGTGCCTTTACTGTTGTATTTGCGGCTTCTGTTAAAAAATGATATTTAATATCTTCTCCTTCTAACTTCTTTTCAGCTAATAAAACTATTGTAAAAAATGATTCATAGCTAGACATTTTAGAGTCTACAACATTTCCTATAGTTTGTGCAGAAACGGTTTTTGGAGATAATATATCGTCGCCGTCAGTTTTTACGTGATGCATGAAAAATATAGTAAGGGAATCTCTAAATTTTTTAACTTCATTAGCTATAGTAACCATATAATAACTAATATCATTAAATTTTTCCCAACCATTCTCTCCAATACGTCTTATAAACTCCATACTATAAGTATGTGTTGAGTCATCAATCACGATATTAGTGATATCAAGACGATTTTCATTCACATATTTAAGCCAACCCAATATTTCTTTTGGATGTGAAGTAAATATCAAATTACCTTTCGGATTATCTGTTTTAGACCAAGTTGTATATTGTTTCTTACTACCACGCCAAGGCAAGTCTTTACCTAAAGCATTAATAATTATAGTCTCTTTTGGATCAAGACCTTTTATTCCTAACTCCGGTATATTACCTATTGAGGTTGATTTACCACTTCCCGATTGACCGAGGCACAAAACTGAAACTGCTCCCATATATCTCTTCTCTCTTTTCTTTACACAAAGTTACAACTCTTTATTCAATTCAACAACTATTTCAAAATATTTATCTTTTCTTAATCAAAGACATCTTCTTCATATTCATCTTCATCTAAAATATCTAAATTAAATGCGGCTTGCTGTAAATATTTTTCAAATTCTGCAAGATCTTTTCCATTTTTTGGAGACATATCTTCGTCTATTTCATCCCAATTTTCATCTTGTGGGAATTGCTCATCTTCATAAATTTTCTTACTCATGATTTTGCGTTTTAATTTTTAAATTTAAACATCGTATCCAAATAACCAACAAACATATGCCCCAATATCATCCATCTCACTCCCACCATTTATAAAAGTTTTATCAACATATGCTTCTAATTCATTCCATCTTTTTGCATCTAGTTTTATTTTTTCTATATCTTCTTCCATATTTTAAAACATTGATTTTACAATAAACTTAAAATATATAATTTTCTTGCATTAACTGCTTCATCTGCTGTATCAAAAAATCCTAAATGCAAATGAATATTTTTACCTGCAGGTGTTTTAAAATCTAAAAACGCAACCCATTTATCGCTTCTTTTATCTAGACAAGCACCTCTATGTGTAGTTCTTTGTCTAGTATTTCTTACTAAATCTTTACTTATTTTATTTTGCATATCTTAAAACATTGATTTTTGTGATCCATACTTAGCTAATTTTTGCTTCTCTGTTTCCACTATCTCTCGATATATCTTATCTAGCGCATCTCTATCTTCTAATCTAGGTAATTCATCGAAATTTTCATGTTTTCCGTCAAACAGTAATGGAAGTCTACCACCAAGTTCTCCGTGCGAATTTTTCAACATTAGCAAAGACCTGAAGTTATCCCTAAGTACATCAATATTATATCCGTCAGAGTTTGGGTATTGGTGAATATCATACCTGTTGGGACTAAAAAGTGCCATTATAACATGCGAATTTCTGGCAGAAATTTTTGAGTCCCCAATGCTGGATAGCGATGGCTCTACACTTGCAATAGTACCTTTATTTGCATTTCTATGGGCAAATTTTTCACTATCAAAATCCAATTGCATAATATCCACAATAGTCATTTGCATCTCCTTACAGAGCTTTAAACGGGCTATATTACGACTCCAACGTTTGATCGCCTCGAATTCATTTGAATCTTGGGGATCTTTGGTAATATTTGATATGTTGTCAACGAAGGTTATGATCTGATGAGTGCTACCCCACTTATCATGTGCCCTTTTACAGATATTAAATATCTCGTCTGGACTAGTAGCTCCATTGATCACATTTACAATTTGATCATATTCATTAAAAAATCCAGAATCTTGCTGTAATAAATCAATATACTTTTGATTTAGAGGTGATTCACGAGAATTCATATATTTAAGACCTAAATCTTCTTTATGATGCTTCCATAAATAGTGGCTCATTGTTTTCTTATATACTTCTTTACGATCGTCCTCAAGACTGAAATCTAACACTTTAACCTGATATCCTGTTTCAAATGCAAATTCTGCAATTTTGTAAATAAAATATCGTTTTAGTTTTGATTTACCAGTATTTGTTCCTCCGAGAATTTGATAGTAAGTTCCTGGATCAAATCCGTCTACACTATGCAGCCACCTAGAAAATGGAAATGGCACGGAGTTGTGTAATCCCTTCTCTTTTCGTTCTTTTTTAGCTATTATATCAGCCATTGTAGTTTCAAATAATCCCACGATTTCTATCCTCCTCGATTTTTATTAATTCTTCTAATTTTTCTTGTAGAAATTGAACTATATTGAAATTTTTATATTTAGCTAAATATAAAATAGATTCAAAAATAATATCAAAATCAGCCGTTATTTATTCGTTTTAATATTTCTATATCTGAATCATTGTAAATATCCCGTAAATGTAAATCTTGATTATATGTTTTTGGGGATTGGATTTCTGCAAATTGATTTATACCTAAATTAAATAATGCCTGTCCAAAACGAATTTCTGGATTTGCACCTAGATATTTCCTTAATCTATCACATATTATTAATGCGTCTTCCATTATTTTTTATTTTTACATTGTTCACATATATAAAATCCTGATTCTGTAAATTCTTCAATACAATATCTATGTTTAGTATTAATTCCACATGAGTCACATTTTGGTTGAAGCCATTTATTAAGTATTATTGCATATTTGTAACCAGTCCTGTAAAATTTCTTGATCAGATTTTGTATTAATTGTATTTTCATTATTTTGTATTTCAAAAAAATAATTTGCAAATGCAATCGTATCTTCTCCTGTATATTCACTAATATTTAAATTCATAGCTATGTTGTTTTATTTTTTTCTTTATTTTTCTTTTTCTTATCATAATGATCTTGAAATTTTGTATATTTAATAGACTCTGGTACATCTTTACACCTTTGTTTATGTTTATTAATATAGTTTATAAATTTATATATTAAATCTAAATCCTCATTTAATAATCCTAAAGCGGTATTACACTTAGAGCACAGTAAATCTCGAATTTGTCCAGTTTCATGATCATGATCAATAGCCAATCTTTTTAATGTATTATTAAGTACTCCAGCTTCTTTATTACCACAAATAGAACATTTTCCATCTTGTGTATTAAGCATTTCTAAATATTCTTCTGGGGTTATACCATATTTTAATATATTATTTCTTTGTTGTCTATTAAATCCATTCTCATCAACAATAGCATTTAGTTCGTTAGCTCGCTGTCTATATCTATCCCAATTTCTATAATAGTGATTTAAAAAAGAACTAGATGCCTCTTCAAATTCTTCTTTTGTTAAATTATCTTTACTTAATCGTAAAGTTAAAGCTTTACAAGCCTTACACCTGGTTTCATGACCCGTTTTAAATACTTTAGATTTGTGAAAACACTCTAATGGCTTTTCTTTGTAACAAATACTACATTTTTGTAAAATTTCTTCATTTTCCATAAAAATAAAAAAGTTCCCAAATCAGAGTGTAATAGTCAACCAAGGGAAGACATCTGAGATGAGAACTAATATTTTAAGGTTAATTCTCTTGGATAAAGACTATTACAAATAAAATATACGGAAAATTTTTCATTCTAACAAATTACTCACGCAGTATTCAGGAAATCCATATTAAACTCCATTATCTTATTATTATTTCTTTCTATATATTGATGGCAAACAGTAGCTAAATCAAAAGTTACTTCTTTATTTTCAAGTTTCCAAATAAGATATTTAGCTGTTTTCATATATTTAGTACCTGTTTCTGAATTACTAAATTCTTTAATATATTCTGCAACTGCGTTTAATATTAAATTAAAATTATATTCGGGGAACTCTTTAAGGAATCTTGCAAATCTTATTTCTGCTATTTTTGGATTTACTGTGTGAGTCCTTGGAAATAATTGCGCATATCTTTCACAAAATTCACTCAAAGTCATTTCTTTTGCCTGTATTGCCACTTTGTCTTCGATTCTAGGCTCTAAAAGATCTTCAGCAGATACTTCATCAGAAAATGCATTTCTAAGGATTTTTACTAACTCTAATCCTTTTTTAGAAATTTTATATAAATATTGTGCATTTTTTTCAGAAGACTCTACTAAAAAATCTCTGCGAAACATAAACCTATATAAAATTAACATTCTTTTTTGCCGAGAACTATCATCTATTAAATCTAATAAATACTCCTTTCTCTCATCCATACAGAGTAAAACAAACATAACTGTACCTGATAAATCTGCAGGTATGTCATGTTTTTTTAATTCTGCTATCACATTCTTATTAAATTGAATATTAATCATAATTATTTCAAAGATTTTAATAGATAATCACTCACTTCTATAACTTTATCGTTGCTACCTACTTCTTTTCTGAACTCCATTATTGCCTTTGAAGCAAACATTTTCATGCAATAACGAACATCTCCCAAAGTAAACTCAAAATTTTCTGCATCTTCTTCTTCATTATTATAGAATATGTCAATATATTCATTAATCGTTTCTATCGTATTATCCATTCTATTTTATTTTAAATTATTTTTAAATTTTTCAAACGCATCATAATCATATACAGCTGTATCGAGGCCAAATATTGAATTGCCTTTATCTTTCCGTATATAAATCATACTTGAATTATCTAATATCTGGTCTATTTGATATTTACAATACTCAATCATTGCTTTATGTACTTCTTCTTTAGTCATTATTGAATAACCATTCCAAAATGCACCTACTGTTTTAAATTTTTCTGCCATGTTGCAAATTTACAATGATTTTGAATCAGAAACTTCTTTTGGTTTATATTTATGTTCTTCACATAAGCAAGTAAGCCATCTTGGATTACCTTGAATAGTTCCAGGATTACCACAAACTTCACAAGTTTTCATAGAAATGCTTTCGTATTTATATATTATGTCATGTACTTCTTTTGGCGCAGAATTTACATAAAAACGCAATCCACCAAATTTTTCCTTAATCTGACAAACTTGTTTATCCCAACCGGCATTTATTAATTCTTCTATTAAAGACTTAATTAATCCATACCAACCAGGTCCTACAGAAAATATATAAGCATCAGTTAATGGTCCTATATCTGTTCTTATTCCACTTTCTAGACCTCCTATAGATACTAGAAATTCATCCATTTCTTCTTTTGTAATTGTATTCATATTAAAATAAACTTAATTGCATTTTAGGTGCTTGCATCTCCTGTATAATTTTTCGTGTATCTGCAATATAATGTGAATAATCAATTTTATATTCTTCCCAACATTTTTCTTTATGATTATTATATAATAATACAGGATTACTTGCATTTACATGTTCAAAAGTTGCAGTAGCTTTATATTTTTTTGCACTACTTTTTTTCTTTTTTAAAAGATACGCTGCGGGTCTAGAAAAATAATATCTATTTAAATTCTGAATTTGTTCATTTTCATAATAAACACCATAATCTTTACTAATTTTCTTAGCACAAGTATAATGAAATATATTAAAATTAAATTTGTTAGGATTTGTTATAGTTTCTTCTATTGGAATGCCTTTTACAAAAAAATTATTCAACGCTTCTGCAATAACTGTTTCATTAGTTGAATCTCCTAAAGGTATTTCATCTTTTCCTTCTTCATCTTTTAAAAGTTTAAATAATCCTTTTCGTTTTGCCTTATTTTTTTCAGTTAAAGCAATATAGTTATTTACATTCTTATAATAAATAAACTTATATTCTTCATGTTCAAAATTAAGATTAAATTGTTCTTCAATCTCTTTAAAAACCTCTTTGTATTTTTTTTGTTCATTCACAGGTACAATAGCTTCAATACCATCTGTATTTACCGATATTACCTGCCAATTATTTAAAATACATAATTCAACTGCTTTTGTAAGAATTAATTGTCCAATTAGTCTTAATCTTAATGCGCCTTCTGGAAAATAAAGCCATGAATGTTGTTGATCTAATAAACCACTTACCCCATTTAAAATTAATTTAAAAAAGATATCTTTGGCTTTTTGCCGAGCTTTCTTGGCAATAATTCTCTCGTCTTTAATAGAAGTATATCTGCGTAAAACTTCAGGAAATCTAATACATCTATAATTTATAATTAAATTTGGATATAGTGAAGCAACATCAGAAGTCATTATTTTATGAGTAGAAGTAGTATCATACAATTCATTTTCATTTACACTATGTAATCCTCCTATACCATAAGACAATCTAATTGTTGTGTTTTTCTCTATTATAGGAACTTCTTCTGAAAATTCATTTACTGAATTTAAAATACGTTCATATAATTTTTGAAAAACAGGTAATTTAAAATTAGGATTAAAATCATGTAAAATTTCTTTAATATATATCGTAGGTTTATCAAATCGCAAATATCTTGTATTTTTTACAAATGTTTCATATCCTTCGGACATATTAGAAACTTCTCCATTATTCCATTTTTCTTTACAATAATCTTCTAAAAGAGATTCAGAAGCAATTTTTATTGCATCATAAGACATACATTGAATACCTGTATCTTTCCAAATATTTTTTCGTAAAGTAATTTCTCCTTTTTGTTTTTCAGCTAATAAATCTAAAATTCCTAAATCATGAATATTATTATATTCTCTAACTTGTCTTATTTGTTCTAAATTTAAAATAGTTTCTGGATTATATGGAAGTTCCATTACTACAGGATAATTCATTTGTATTCCTAATGATTTTAAACTAATTTTTTTAGAAATACGCAACATTTTTGCCCAAAATAAATACAAATCTATAGAAATCCAATTAGTTTTAAAGTATATATAAGATTTTAAAAAATCTCTATTTAAATCTGTATTTATTACTTTATCAGAACAAATTTTTATTCTTTGTAATAAATCTTCTTTTTTAAGATTTTTAAGTTTTTGCCAATCTTTTAAAAAATACTTAATAATTACTTCATCATAATGTATTCCATTAAAAGATATTAAAAATCCTTTATATTTACTAAAGAAATCATAAATCTTTTGTCTATCATCAAACTCTTCTGATATTTCTAAATTTATGACTTCTTTAGTTCTAAAATCCTTTATTCCTACTTCAAAATAATTAGGAAACACCTCTATATCAAATTCCTTCACATTACTATTTCCTTCTCTCATGCTTTTATTTTAAATTTATTAATGATCTGCGCATTGTTACTTCTATAGATTCTTCTCCATCTCGTTGTTCTACTAATGGTTTTTCCATTTCATAGTGTACTATAACTCGATTTTTTTCTATAGTAATTAATGCGCGTTTATTTTCTAAAATTTTATTTATTTCTTCCCAAATACTCATTGTGGTAAATTTTGTTGTTCAATTATTTCTTCAACTATCTTAGGGCCTTGAATAAATGCGTTTAATGTATCAAAAGAGATCCATACTTGTCCAGAATAAACTCTAAATAAAAGATTTTCCCAAGTTACTTCTGCAGATTGTTCTATAGATATTAGTTCTCCTTTAACGATTGATTCTCTTCGATTTGCATCAAAAATTTCTAGAAAATGCAACTTATTTTCTTCGTCAGAATTTAATTGAAATTTTATATTTTTTATATTCATCTATTAATTTTAAAAAACAACCCTGAATTTATATATCTAGGGTTGTTTTAGTTTATTAATGTATTTTTACTGTTTTCTTAAATTCATCCCAAAACATTGCACGAACATTTTTTGGAAATCCTGCAATTGCTAATTTAAAACTTGTTTTTCTTGCCACCGACTTATTAAAAATATCTTTATGATATTTCTTAATAGTTACTTTTACTATTTCCCTAAATGGTTCTTCAGTATTTCCTGTAAACTCATCTATTATACAACTTGTGCAATTTTGTGTTGTAGTTTGATTGTGTAATTCTTTTTCACACGAATCATAATACCAACGTACTTTATAATTTCCAGCTTTCATTTTTTAAATTTTTTAAGATATACTAATTAAATAAAATTTTAATTTTTCTATTATCATTGGAAATTCTTCTAAAGGAATATTTCTAGAAGATGTTATTTCATTTTCTTTTTTAAATGCACCCCAAATATCATATCTAGAATTTCCAGAATGGACACAATACTCGTCAATACATACAAATAATTCTTCTTGGTAATCTCTAAGAGTTTTATTTCTATTAGGATATATTTTTATTTGATACGTATCATCTTCAAGTGGCACTTCTGTTAAAATTTTATTATTCTTTACTTGTATTTTCAGATTCATGTCTTTGAGATTTATCAAAAGGATTACCAAATACAATTCTACATAAAAGAGTAAATACAAGAACTACTCCAAAACATTTTAATTCTAACATTTATTTATTTTTTATATTATATTCATGTATAATAAATCCTGTAAGTAATTCTGGAACTAATAGTGCAAGCCAAGATCTAATATCTGACATCGGTAAAGTCCAAAATTTAAAAATCGCAAGGCAATAAATCAGCAGTACTATTACTAAAATTATTATTGTTTTCATAATTAAGCTCTTTCTGGGTGTCTTCTAAATGCATCATCATTATTATTTTCAAAACTTTGCAATTCTGGTGCATCTTCTAATTTCTCTATTCTATTTTCTAAAGATTCTATATAATTTATAATACATTCACAGGCATCTTTAGATATATTTACCATAGATAATTCTTCTGTTAACCCTATTTTATCTTCCGGTGTCATATCTTTTATTTAATTCTAATTGTTGAATTTGTTTTTGCATTTTTTCTATTTTTTGATCTTGTTGATCTATGTGATTAATTAAATGGATTAAATTCATTTGTAAACTACCTCCAAAACATCCAAATCTATCATAATTAATATCTATAATTAATTTTTCTTTTAGTGCTTTATTCATTTGGTTTAGTTATTTTAGATACTAAAAACATTTCTCTGTTCGGATGCCAATCTTTAAATTTATTTAGATTCATTCCTTCATACAAATCTAGTTCTTAATTCTAGAAATTATATAACCTAATTTTGTTGCTTCTTCAACATTTTGGTGACACCATAAATGGCATGGGCGACAAGTAGGAATCAGATGCTCTAGCAAAAAAAGACCTCTGCCGCGAGCATGGTGAATTTCTGTTGCTGGATTTTTATTACATATAGTACATATAGGAAATTTTTCTAATAGCTCCAATCTTAGTTTTTGATATTGTTTTTGTCTACCTATTTGTTTTTGACTAAATTTTGATATTGCCTTTTGAGATTTTTTTAAAGGTGTTTTCTTGATAGTTGTTTTAGGGGGGCTTTTGTGTTTTAAAACACTTTTTTTAATCAAAAATTTTTCTGGATTTAATTTTTTAAAGCAAGAAAGACATAACTTATTTTTATAATAAATTACATCTTTCTTGCATTCAGTACATTGTTTTAATTTTTTATTCATTAGCAAAAATACAAAATATTTTATATTTTGACTAATTTATTTTTATTATATTCTTTGAAAACTATAAAAAATTTTTTTTAAATCATCCGAAAACATCATTGCTCTATTTAATTGTGCTTTATTTTCTTTACAAAATTGCATAAATTTATTATGATTATAAGATGTATTTATCTTACTATAATAAATATAAAATTCTTTTGCAAAGTTTCTAAGACCGTATTTGTCTTTTGGGGTTAAAACTCTAACTATATCTGAAAATAAACTTAAATAGTTTGCAGCATACTTTTCATTTTTTATTCTAAAATCCCCACGTCTTACTAAATTTGTGTGATTATTTATACCAGATCCTGATAAAACTCCTGTTATTATTCTAGACTCTAACTGATAAGTATTTAAGTAATGCATTAATTTTTTGTAGTCCTCGTGTACAGCAGACCAACTTAAAATATAATCATTACTTGTCCAAGATTTTGAAGAACTATTAAAAAAAGCAATGGTTTCAACTAAGTCCCGCATATCTTTAATTTCTATTTCAATATAAGGAATATCTAATCTTAACTGCAAGCAAGCGTGATATAAATGTTGCCCGTCTATTATATATGTTGTTGATTTTCCTGTAATAAAAGATATAGTACACACTATAACTGGCCTAGTAATGCATTTCCTATCTATAGATGTTGCAAGTTTTAATATTTGTTTTGGTAGTACTTCTCGATTTATACCTGTTAAAAGTGACCATACTTTGCGTCCGTCTAATTTTAACCATTTCCAAGTTTGTTGTTGTTTTTGCATTTTTTTGAATTTTTAGTTTGAGTTGTTAATAAATAATTTGAATTGTGTGCATTGGTGAAGTGTCACAATATGAGTATGCCCTTACTATTACATTTTTTCTACAATTAATAAAGTGCTGAACGCCATATTGCATTTTTAATGAATTTACTAAAAAACATTCTACACCTAATAGTTTATTTATAAATTTAAGAATTGGCTCTATTGAAGAACTTTCTCGCATATAAGAAACTGAAAACATAAAGCATTTTATATTAGAATTCATAGTGTATTGTCTATATAATAATTTTGAAATTGTATTTTGTGCGGATTTAAAGGTACACATTAAATCTAAATCTATTACTTGTTGTGGTTGTGCATTTATTATATCCCCCGATTTAAATTGCACTTTATTTTTTAATTTTTTCGTACTATATAAAAGATTTAATTGTTCTAAATATATAGACATTTCTTTTTCATAACTAATTATCTTTTTTTTATTTTGACTTTGTGCAAATTCTATAAATTCTTTTGCATTTGGTCCTGCTAAACATAATAAATCTGATTCGATACCAAAAATTTGAGAATAGCATAAATATTGGACTAACCTTTTATTTATGCTATTCTCGTATGTTTTTATTTTCATATAATAATTTTATATAAACCAACCGCTATTCTTCCCCTGTAGAGGTTTTAAATACTATTTCATTGTTGTCATTATTTCTAACTGCACTTTCTAAAATTTTTCCTATAAGTACAGTTATATCACATCTATCTGAATAACCCATAAAATTATTGTTTTATATAAATTGCGAAAAAAAATGTTCCTGGATATTCAGATTCCCATTGATTTAGTGCTTCTTGTGGTGTTTTTGCCTCAAAATTTCTACCAGTGCTCATATGATCCTCTTCTCTTTCAAACCAAACCACATGATATGTGTGTTTCATATATTATATTTTTTCTTTATTTCTTAAAATAAACTCCTTGCAAGTTTTATATATACTTAGTACATTGCCCTTATCCCAATTTATACTCAGATTTTCCAATAATTCTACTCTATTATTCTTTTCTTTTATATTTGAGTCTTTTATTGGTATTTCTGTTAGGATTTTTCTTAGGGTTACTCGATATTGCGCGAGACCTAATTTTTTTGTGTCATTCTTATAAGATATATCTAATCTTGCTTTTAAACCTCCTAATTCTTTTTGATTTAATAAAATTATTTTTGCTATTTCTTCTATTTTTTGAATATTTTCTTTGGCTGTTTTAAATAATTGTTTTAATTCTGCTAAATTATTTATATATTCCTGCGTTTTTTCAAAAAAGTTTTTGCAATTTTCTTCAGAAGGTTGATCAAATAATTGTGTTTTACCCCTATTTAGAATAATTGTAGCTCTTTGTTTAGTTTCTTCTATGTAAGAATCTCTTAAAACTGCAAAAAAGTCACATCTTAATTGTTCAACTTTTTGCAAATCTGCTAATTCTTTTTGTAGGTCTGCGCCTAAAGTAAGCCAATTTACTACAATCTTTTTTGCATCTTCTTCAGATTCTATATTGCAGCTTGATGTACCGAAAAAATATTCTTCTAATTTATTTTTAAATTCTTTTTTGTCTTTACCTTGTCCTATAGTATATTTTGCAGCACTATAAAGTTTAGTTTCAATAATTTTTTTAAAGTTTGCATAATATTTGTCGTAAACATCATTAGCACTCATTGCAACTATTTCTTCAAGTGTTGGCAGGGTCTCTAGTTTCTTTTCTTTTATAGGCTTTAATGTAGGAATTTTTTTCAAATTTTGTGCAGTTGATGGTTGTAAAATTAATTCTGTTTCTAAGAATAGCATTCTTGTATTATTAGCTAAAGAAATCCATTTTTCTGCTGAATGCTGTATTTCCGTTACTGTAAAATTTCTAATAAACGCCTTTAAACCAAAATTAGACTCTACAGATATTCTTACACCTTCAGATAAAACATCTCTATTTATTTTAACTATATCTCCTACTTGTAAATTATTAGAAACCAATTCTAAATTGCCTTTTCTAAAAATAAGTCTACCAGGAGTATCTAATTTAAACCAATCTCCGTATACGGCGTTGGTAACGCCTCTATTTTCTGTAATAGTCCAGATATGATTGAAATCATTACTTATATCTCTTAGTAATTCAGTATAAACACCCTCAAAAATAGAATCTTCTTGTAATCTTATTGGGTTATTTACTATTCTTACTTTTGATCCTACTCTGAATACGGGGTCTGCAAGTTTTTTTCGTACAATTTGCACTCCTCTGCTACAAAAAGTATACATAGAAATACCTTCTAATATTACATTACCTGATACGTTAATAGCCTGCACTAGATATTCGCGTTCATAATTACTTCCTGCAAGAACTCTTAAATAAGAAGTTGTTAAGCTTAATCTATTTTCATCTAAGAATATATTAGAAGTAAATCTAATTGTATCACCTACTTCTATTGTTTCTTCTTCTCTTTCTTCTGTAAGTGGTACTCCACTGGCATCTGTTAAAATAACGGATGCCCTATCAAAATAGTGATTAACTAATCCATCTAATCTTACTTTAGTACCATCTCTCGCAGTAACAGTAGTTATTTGATGCGGAAATGTAAAATAAGAATTGTATTGATTAAAAACATTACTATAATCTAATCCTACACGTTGATATGATGGTACATTATTATTTAATATTGCGTAATCTCCTACTTGCATATATTATTAATTTAATTTATTGCGTTTTTATAAAAATTATTTTTTTATTATATAAGGTTCAAAGAGTATTACAAATCCAAAATTTAATAATGCAAATCCAAAAATTGGTCGGCATTTAATTGTTTGTGAATCTCTAAAATCCAATTTTGTTGTAATAAATATAAAGTAACACTCTATTAATTTATATATTTTATCATTTTTCTAATTATTTTCAAATCTAATTGAGGCAAATTTTAATTTATGTGGTATTTTATCTTGCATTTTTTAAAATTTTGTTGTGCATTTATTTTTACTCAAAATCTTAACAAAAAAAGAGATTACCTAAATTAATAGATAATCTCTTTCTCTATAAGTAGTGCTTTATACTTCTTACTATATAAAGACTTTGCGATATCTCAGTCGCCATGACTGAAATTAGTTTAAATTGTGGTAATACTTGGAATTCAACCAAGCCTTAATTTTTAGAAGAAATTCGTGCGATGCAATACACTATACTACCAAACTTTGTGAACAACATTTTGCATTTATCCCAATTTACACTACGTGGAAGTAGTTGTTCTTTGTAAATCTGGAGGTAGAGGCATCCGAGAGCCTCGTCTTTAACAAAGCCAAATTATGATTATCTTATGTCTATAGTCTGTTTTATTGCCTTGACTTGGCTAGTTATTCTTTTCTATTTCTCTTTTGACCTCATTAGGCTAATCTTGCAAGCAAGCAAAGGCGATCTGCAGGTATTCAAAATACTATTAAAAAATAACAAAAACTAGGAGATTTCTTATTTTATTGTCCTATACATCTCTGGAATTTTGACGCATCTATGTTTTTAAAGTTGTCAAATGCGTTGCAACTCAATTGTAATTTTGACTAAGCTACTTCTAATTCACTCATCAAGCCCATAGACATAAGCATTTCGTCTATATCGTTACCTACCTGTACGTTAGAAACTTCTACGTTTATTATTATATGAATTATTTAAGGCAATACATACACCTGCCTAGACACTCACTTTCCTGCATTTATTAAATCAAAACCTTTTACCCCCGAGTTTTATTTAATTATTACCTTGTACCATTAACATTCCTTCTAATTTCTTTTCTAAGAAGTTGTATAGATGGTTTAATGACTTTTTTTGTTTAAATTGCATTTTTTTTAAATTTTTTTCGCGCAATTTCTCTGATTTATGAATAGATATATTACCTTTTTCATTTTCATACTTCTTTTGCACCCCTAATTCTAAAATTGAATGCTTCTTAGTTAAATCTGTTTCTGGTAGTACTTGCCCACCCTTAAAAATAGATTTTACTTCTAATACTGGTTTTGTGATTTGCTTTTTCATTTTTTGAGTTTTTAATTTAGATTTTATTAATAATTATTTTTTCTTTAGAGCATTTTCTAGTTTTTCTTTAATACTAGGGTGTGCATTTTCATTTTTAGAATTTTCTTGTATTCCACTTATTTTAGCTGAAGGATATTCTGAAGGAATTGCTACAAATCCAAGATAACTAGGATGCTTTGACCAATGTTGATATTCTGATTTTTCTACACTTTTTCTTTCTACTGACATAATTTAGTTATTTATTACAAATTTACGAAAAAATTTTGATAAATCGGTAATTATTTTTTATTTTTATGTTCATTTAATGATTCCATATATTCCTTAAATGTGCAATCCATTGATTTTACTTTTGATTTGAATTTCCAAAGATTTTCCATATCTTCTAAAGTATATGTGGGTTGCATTGCCTTTTTTAAAATTTCTGTGTTATTATATGGTTTTATTGGTATTTCATTTTTTGTAGTCATAATGAACTTATTAAATCATCTTTAGTGCTATATATATTTACAGCATCTACATATGAACTATTTGGAAATTCTTTATTTGTTGCTCTAACGCTATAATAGATGTTTTTTTCATCTTCTGATAGATTAATTTTTGTAACAAGTACTTGTAAGGGTTTGTTACGATACATAACCCAACAAGTGTCGTTTATATTAAATTTATTTGTTATTTTTTTCATAAAATTAATTTATTCCAAAACATTTACACAGATCTTTAAGATTTTTAAATAAATCATCTGGGTATTTGCTTGCCTTTAAAATTTTTTTGACTTTTTGCAATTGTTTATCTTGGTACGTTATTATAGAATGCATTCCTTTAATTTGGTTTAACTCTATAATTATTTCTTGTATACACTTTTTTAATTCTTCTTCTTTTTCTTCGTAATCACTTAAGTAATATATAAATTCTTCAATTCTGTCACATGCTTGATTGCGCACTGTGACTAATTTTTTTACTTTTTGTACCATTCTGCACGACAATTTTAAAAAATAATAGGTTTGGACTCTATTTAATACCAAAATTCCTTCCAAATAAAAAACTCAAATAAAATATTTGGACAGTGTGTTATCATCTCTGATTTGCTTTTGCTTACAACACCTACTATTCTAATTACTTACCAACCCCTTAAACTATGAGTTTTATGTTCTCTTTTACTATATCTTTCTTCAAAATCTGAATCTTTCCAGGCAAGGTCTAATTCAGTGTCTTTTTCTTCTTCAATTGTGTCCTCGTGTGTACTACCACATTTAGAACAATCTAAATCTCGTGTATGGTTTGTAATAGCGTGGCAATTTTTGCAATACTTTTTAGACATATTTAAGATTTTTTGAGTTCAAACCAATATTTTTTTATTTTTATATTTGCAATTATTTGACAAAGTTGCGTTCTTAAAACCATTTCATGTGAAATTAATATCTTTTTTCCACAATGATCTGTATATAAGCTATATTCTTCTTTGGAATTCAAAACAAATTGCAAATCTTCTAAATTTTTTATTAATTGCATTATTTAATGTATATTAAGGATATATAGCTGATACCGAATCCGTTGCTTTTTTTCATTTTAATTTCTTTTAAATCGTTTTTGTTGTTCGTTATGATATAATTCTTTGAATCTTGAATTATTTATTGCAAGTCTTTTTAATCTTGCGTCTTTTAAAAAATTTTCTTCCTGCACGGCATTTGAATCAGAAAAATTATAATACCAATCCAAGCTATTTAATAATCCTAAGTATTCTTGTTCTGTTATATTATCTTCCTTTTCCATTAGTTTTTATTTATTCTGCTCCGTGATTACTGTGTGCAAAAGGTCTAAATCCTGTGGCACGTTTTATTTTTGTCTCTTTTGAATCTTTGTGCAATGAATGCGTTGCCTTATTTTTGTGGCTTTTTATATTATGTATATTGCGTTTTCTATTAGGTATTATATCTAACCCTAATACGTTATCACAAATTTCTTTAAATAATTTGCGTTGGTTTCTACGGCTATTCTTACTCATTTTAATAAGTTTTTTAGTTGTTTATATGCGTGTTGTTTAATACTTTTAGTATGCCTATAAGCTAATCCTATTTTTTCTGAAATATCTCGGCAATTATATCCTTGATTATACATTTTTACTATTGTATAAGCATGTTTTTTATATGCAGATTCCCGACCTATTGCATTTTCTAATTTTTTTTTAATAAGTTCTTCTTCAATCTCTTGATAATTTGGTATATCTTGTAATACATTATCATGGAGATTCTCAAATAGCGTAATCTTTATTGCAGAAATTTTTTCATAATTTCTTTGGACATATTGGTTCATGGCGTTATGTAACACTTTAAACATCCACGAATCAAACGCCGCATCATTTTTAATATTGTTTCTATATTTAAATATATTTAAAAATGCATTATGTGCAATTTCTTGTGCATCACAATATTGTAAACTACAACGACGTTTTAATACATATCCAATAAATCTACTTAAATAATTTCTATATAAATCTTCTTGAAATTCCTTTTCATTCATCTTCATATTTATTTTCTTGCCACCTTAAAATTGTTTTTGAAATAATCTGTACCACTATTATTATTGTAAGATAGTGGCAAATTGCTTGAAAGTTTCCCATACTAATAAGATTTGTTATATACACGATTTTCTCTGATTAGATTTATTAGATATACTAAGTGGGGTGTAATATTAGAATCTCTAAGTGATGTACAGATATACCTTGTTTGCGTTAGATTATCATAGAGCATGTACTTACTATAAGATACTGTAAAATATAGGTTATCTGTTGTTATAAAGGGTGTTGCATTTTCAAAAATATTTTCTACAGACGCATAACACCAATATTTTTGCTTTTCAATTCTAATAGAATCTCCTTTAAAAGATTGAGTATATAAATCAGATTGAGCAGATGCATTTAATCCTATACTTAGAATTAAAGCTATTGATAATAATTTCATAAATAAATTTTTTAGAGTTTTTCAATAATTTAAAAATCAGTTTTCTTACAAGAATCTAAACTGATAAAACCTATAGTATTTTAATAAATACATTTGTAGACAATATATCCAATTAATAATTGTAAAATTGGATTAAGTATTGCCTTTATTATGTAAAAATTTTGTGAATCTTTATATTCTTTTTTTATATTATCTGTGTATGAACTTTTACATAAATTAATAAACATCATTAAAGAAACTGCTTCCCAATAGTTTATATGTGGTAAATTTGGAAAAATTGGTAACAAAAACCAATACCAAAATTTATATACCACAAAACCTCCCATTGCTGCAGAATACCACATTAGCAGACCTAAGCCTGCTATTACACCAATTACTATTATAAGTGTTTCCATTTTACATTCTTGTTTGTAAGGTTGCTATTTCTTTAGTAATGCGTACTTTATCTAATTCTTCTAAGGGAATCATTTCTATTGCGGGGGTAAAGTTACCTTCTGCGTCTACAAAAAACTTTTTTTGTTTAGTTCCTGCAAGTAATTGTTCTTCTAGTCGTGTTTTAACTATAGATCTTCTATTAATTGCACTGCGTTTTTTTGAAAATTTTGTTAGTGTTGTCATTTTATTTAGATTGAATTTTAAAAAATTTTAATAGATTTGCGTTTTAAAAACTCAGATAACAGGCTGTATATATGATACTATTTAACGGCTTATACACACCGCACCTATTATCTGAGAACTCAAAAATCCTAATGTCTTACTTCTAATTCTGTTAAACTGTGTATTTTTTTGGTAAACTTTGACTGTTTATGCAGTTTCTTTTGAATTTTTTGCTGCAATTTTATATTTGGGTGTGTGCGTGGATGAAACTGTTTTTGTATCTGAGGATACTGTGTAGCTTCTGCAATTTGAGGTATTTCTGTTATTTGCCCTCCGATGATGTAAATTTTTGGTTGCGTTTGCATTTTTTTGAGTTTTAAATTGTTTAAGCACTGCTATAATATGAACAATTTCTATATTAGTCTGCATTTACCCTATAGAAATCACATCTTCTCACATTGTATTATACCCAAAATTGGTGAACAATGTTTATGCAGATTATAACAGCCTAACCCTTTTTACAGAGCTAATAGATAAAATAGTAGAGAAGTGCTTAATACGACTGCGTTCTTAGATTTCTAATCCTTAGACTGAGCAAGTTTCTTGTTTTATACACATTCTCTGCTATTTTATTATTATGCACAATTTTTAATTAGTAATTACTAAAATCTTTTGCAGATAGTTGATATGGTAATGTATTTGATTTCCACATGCTTCTATTCCACATTTTAGATTTTGCATTATATTCTTCTATCCAACGATTCATTTTCTTTTTTAATGCGGTTTGCTGAGAAGTTTTTGAAAATTGAGCAAACATTTTGTCATTTTCATTCGCATCTTTTATAGTTCCAAGATCATCATTAACTTGTTGACAAGTGTTATATATCTCTTGAAACTCTTCATAACTGTTAAATGAATTATTTACTACATGGTCTTGCACTTGATTTTGTGCATTATTACAGGTTGTACCCATAAACCCAAAAATACTTAAGGCAACTACACCTAATAAGCATAATACTATTATTCCAAATGTTTTCATAATTATTGCATTGCTTTTTTAGAAATTTCTAATGCTTTTCGTGCTTGTTCTGTTGTAATTATTGCTATACAATTAACAGGTTTCTCAAATGTAAGTGGGATTGTGCTTGTAATATAATGCATATCTGTTTCTATATAGATGTCATCAGGTGTAAATCCAAACATACCATCACCATTTGTACCATAAGAACCATCTTCTGCGGGACTTGGTAGAATATCATAAGTATACCCACCACCATACATGTGAAAAGGTACAACTTGTTGTGTATTTGTAAGTTGGCTATTTACAGAAGATACTTTATTTATCTGATAATAACCAATTGGTTGCCCTTGTCCTTCTATGAATATATACATATAAAACATTACTGCACGATCATTTTGCAGTTTAAACCTTTTAATGAGATTATCTCTTTCAAGGCTCCATGTAATTGTAGGTGCAGGTTGTTTTTGGTTTAAATCGCGTTGATTTAATTCCGTGTGTGCTTGTTCATCTATTGCAGATGTATTTCTCGGATGATTATCATACTCACAACTTGTAAGAGATAATAAACTAATTGCAATTAATAGGTACTTTTTCATTTTGTTTGTGTTTTGTTTGTTGTTAATTGTTAAATAAAAAATTTTAATCTTTTCAATATAATATAACTTACTAATCCTATTATCCAAGGTACTAATACTATACTAATTGGTAAATGCACACATAATCCAAAAAATGCAAACCAAACTAAGTATAATATTATAGCCGTGAATAACGGTGTAAAATGTTCTTTTTTCATATTTTTTCTTTTAATTCTTTTATTTCTTTTTGCAATTCATCTTTTAAAAATCTTGTAGAAAATTCTAATGCATCTTTGCGCCATCTAAATCTTACATTATCTATTACATAATATGTTTTAAGAAATATCCAAGTGAATTTATATTTATCCCAACTTATTGTAACTTGCGTGGGCCATATAGCAAATTTTTTTAATATTTTATGCATAATTTTGCATTTATTTTAAAAATAATCCAACTATGGAAATAGTCGGATTCTAATTAATAGTGAATAACCATTACCATTACCATATGTATTTTGACTATTTTCAAAATTATTTGCTATTCTATTTTTCATAAGTTTTGAGTTTTAATGACATAAATACCATAACCAAGACCATAAAATACAACTTAAAAGACATATTGCGAGGTCTATATTTTCTAATTTGCTTTTTGCATATATTGTCATTACAAATAGCTGTATATACATTATAGAATATATTAATGCAATACCAAATACAATTGTTGTTACCATAAATTTGAGTTTTTAATTGATTAAAAAATATTTTTTACAATTTAATCAAATAGACAGAGATAATACAAACAACTTAAGTCCTGCCTGTATATAGATTACTATTATCTTTCTCTCTGCCTATTTAGTTTTTAATTTGTTTACCATCCTTTATGTGCTTTTACATGGGTAACTTCAGAAATAGGTATTGGTTTATGTTTAATAGAAAAAACATTAAATTTTCCAGCATTAGGCCAACATTCTTCTATTTCTGTACCATCTTTGAGTCTAATATCTTGCATGCATTTTTTATAATCTCCATTAAATTCTACCCATTCTTTTGGTACAAAAGTCATATCGTAGAGTTTTTGTAATGTTTTTTGCTTTTCCTGTTGATTCATATTGAATTTTTATTTAATATTTTTGCAAAATTGTCGTGCATTTTAATTCAAATAAACATCTAAACCAAAAAGAGTAAACATAACACAATTAGTTCTAGATTTATTTAAAAGAATATCACCGTCTTCAAATCTACCTATAGTTAATATAGATAGAAATCTTATTTGTTTAGTTTTTGTTTTCATAATTTTGTTGTTTTAGTAAAAGATCTTTAGTAGATAGATAAAGAAATAAATTTCTTGTTGTAGATATAGTTTATTTCCAAGTCTTACAATTTACCTGTCTACCTACTAAAGATCTTAAACAATAATAATTTTTTTGAGTCATGCAATTTAAACTAATTGAAAGAGTTGTAATAGTATATCTATCTTTATACATAAACATTGACTTACCTTCTAATCTTTCTACGGATATCATAAATGAGGTTAAAACTCTTCGCTGCAGTCTATCCTATTTGAATTAGTTTAGTATATTACACTGACCCTGACCATGACCCTGACCCTGACCTTGACCTTGACCTTGACCATGACCCTGACCCTGACCTTGACCATGACCTTGACCCTGACCATGACCTTGACCATGACCCTGACCCTGACCCTGACCTATAAACTTTATTTAATCGAGATTGTGGTCTTAGGCTCATATCAAAGTTTTTGTTGATTCACAATATGATTCTATTGCTGATATCTGAATGTAGTGTGGATTATCAGATATTTTTTGTGCGTCCTTGAATTTTTTATCAGAAAATGCACCTGTTTCATAGACAATATGGGGATTTTCTAATTTAATAAATGTATCATTTACTCCTACAAGTTTACCTGTATAGAAATAATTAAAACACATTATCATTACATTTTTGTTGAGAAGTGATTCTAATCCTTCTCCATCTACTTCGATTACTTCTACTTTCGTACGCATGTTTTTAAGTTTTTGAGTTAAAAATATTTTTATAAATGCAATTAATTACAGATAACCGATACTATAAACTTTACATAAATCAAATCTATCCCAATAAATATCACAAATATATGTATTATCATATGATACTGTACCAATAAATCTATATCTTTCCATATTATTAATTTTTATTAGTTAAAGCCTAAATAAGGCAATTATTTAAATTTACTTACAATATCATAAAATTCTTTAGATATTGCGCCATTTATTAATTCTCTATCACTATATTTTGCTCCAGATATATAACCTAAATAAACAGGTATTAATCCAAATAGCATAAAATATATATTATTACCTTTTAACCGAAATTTTCCTGCATTGTGAATATACATATAATAATATTTAATAATAGATTAAAAAATTTTCTTAAAAACGCAATAATATATAAATAAGATCTTAGATAAAAGTAAACTTGCGGATTGCGGCCCCAAAATTGCAATATATTATATATGTATTTCTACAATTTTTGCGTTTACAGTGCAAAAGAATATAATAATATTACACATCACCTTTACCTAAGACATTATTTATATTAATAAATTTTAATAACTAGGCAATTAAACAAACGAAATTCTCTCAGAAACAGTATAAGAAACTTGCGTTTCATAACGACCATTTCGGATAAAAATTATAAAATTGATGTGCAATTAAGCAACAAATTCAACAGTATGAAATCCACAGTTATCACAATCTAAATCATCACAAGGATCACTAAAATCATCTGTGTTACTTCTTATTAACCTATTACCACAATTTGGGCACGTATTATTTTTTACTTTTGCATTACTAATCTTTTTTCTTTTGACTTTCTTTATTATCTTTATTTCAAATAAGTTAAAAAACATGTTAATAAGTTTTAATAGTTAATAATATTATAAATAATATATAGTCCATGAACTTCTTTGAGAGGTTGCTACATATCTAATTCATTTCGATGTAATGTTAACTAACGATCCTAGTATATTTAATAATTTTGTATACAACCAGCTAAACATAAAATAGCTGTTATATAGATCCAGAATAATAGTTTGTTTTTCATATTAGTTAATTTATGATTTATGAATTGAAAATTTTCCCTTACATAAGCCATGAGAAACTGTTTCTTTGACTTTTAAAGCTAATTCTTTATTTATTATTATTTCTTTTGTTTGCATTTGTTTGAATTTTTATAATAGGATTAAATAATAATTTTCAATTTTTAAGACACAATTAATTATTAAGCCTGATATTCTGGTTGTGGATTAGGTATTTCAATACATCTAGTCCATTCATTAATTGCATTTTCTTCCTGATTTTTTACTATTTCTCTTGTAGTATTGGACGTAGTACAACTAACCCATGCATCGCCTAAATTATGTGGCTGACAATGATCTGTTGTAAAGAAAAATTGGTTTTTATCCAGATTTGATATTGTGATTATACTTTTCATTTGTTTGAGTTTTTAATATAATGAATAAATGTAATATAAATATTTTTAGGCATGCAACTAATTATAAATAATAAAGACTAAACAAATTAGAATTAATAGACGATTTAGGTATAGCACAAACCTTAACAACCGTTTTTCCGGGCTATGCATTTTTACAACTATTCTATTCTAATTATACCGTTTCATACTATCCACGATATTTTTATATTTAGCCTTTATTATTTAAAATAAATTTGGTTAATTAAATAAACTTACGTATCTTTGCTTTAGATTTCTACCATTTGGTAGATTCAAATACTTTGTTTATATTGTATTATAGTTGTAGGAGCAACTGATCATAACTTTTGAGATATTAGCATAAACACTTATATCTAGCCTGTTGAGAAGATGCTCCTACATCCAATCAATGGGCTTTTTTATGTCCATATCTCTCATCTAATTGCCTTTTGTATTGAGTACTCAGGCATATCGCCACAATCCTGTAAGATTGACGTAATCAGACTTGTATGCCTTTAGAAATCACCCCTAAAGACTCCATATAAGTCGAAATGCATTTTAAATGTTAGCAGAGTCTTACTGCTTGTTGCTCACTAACAGCCAAAACTAACTTATACTGAGGATAATAATTGGTAATGAACAATAGCATATCATCCTTTGGGTGAGGGTGATATGCTTGTTTATTATTACCAGCCTTCATACCAAAGGATGCATTTTTAAAAATAAATGTGCAATTCATAATAGATAATAAGATACAACTCTTACCCATACATAGTTGTTTATTGGAAAATCTTATTGTAATAGTAATAACACTTGCCTCTACCCTCGGCATTATTGGGATTCGTCTCATGGCTCTTTTTATGTATTATTACTAGATCCTACTGCTATCTATTACTTTTAGACTTAAATTTTTTTATTTTTTGGTGTGCAATTGTTATAATAAATCTATCTAATAGAATAAATACATTTATTACAATAAGAACTAATTAATTCAAATTTATCTAATCCTTTATGAAATAAATATTTGCCTTTTTTATTTTGCAAAATGCAATTCTTATCTAAAAGCTTATTCAAACAATTAAATAATATCTGTTTACTAAATACCTTAGAATAAACAAATCTTATCATAAGACTATCTGTATATACTTCTAAAGGATAATACTCTTTAATACAATTAAGAATTAATCTTTCATTTGTATCATCAAATCTTCTATCCATTTTTAATAGATTTAGGCGTGAATTAAATTATTTACCCATATTCGTCCGAATTTTTTTATTTTTAAATAGGTGATTTGTAGTTAAGTGACTACATAAATAAAAGGATTAATACCCAATTTCCCCTCATATTCTTATATAAATTAATATAAAACCTTAATTAAAATGCCAATTTGTTTAATTAAAACTAATTGTTTATATTATATTGTACTAAAAAATGTTACACAATGCAATCTAAGTTATTACTTTCTATCCCTACAGAAGTTACATTTGACTTAAAAGAACTAATTAAGTCTAAAAAATATACTCAAGTGCAATTAGCAAAGAGATTAAAGATGAGTAGAAAGCAATTGAATCTATTATTGAATAATCCAATGCAATTGCAATTAGGTCTTATAATAGAAATTGCTAATGTATTGGAATACAATTGCAACTTACAATTCATACCTAAGACTACAATGTAATAAATTAGAATTGCACTTAACTAAAATAGAATAGTATGCTTAGATAATTAAATCTATACTAGCTATACAATAGAAAACTCCTTATACGGTGTTCATTTCTCTACTATTTGGGATTGCCGTAATGGTAGAACTTGGAAGGATGTATGATATTTCCCACCCACCCATTACAATTGTGTCTCATATCTTCGACAAATTGTGAACCCTAAACATGAGTAGAGCTTCCACGAGTTCACATTCGAGTAGATGAGATAATGCATTCGATACCATCACATATAATGATTAGATTACATACGACTTACAACAAATTGCATTCACCCTTACTCAAGACTTAACCCATTAACAAGGACACACAATACGTTCAAGTATCATGTGTCCAGTCAATGAGAGTAATTTAAGTACTAAGGCAATACAGGTTCAGTATTAGCACCAGCCGCAGCTAATTGCTTTTGAGCCTCTAATTCAGCCGCTTGAGCCAATTTAGCACGAATAGCTTCCCTACGTGCAGTTACAGCTTGCAGATCAGCCTGAACATAATCCACAACAGGCGCAGATGTATCACGACCCTCTTTACGGGCTAATAGAGCGTCCATTTTCTTTTGGTACTCCAGAGCCTGTGCCGCAGTCTGAACAGGACTTGTTGTGCCCCAAACGCATGAAGACGTACCAACAAATGGTTCAACCAATCCAGTCTTAGGATTAGTCCAATTGGACACTTCCTTACCTTCAGAGATGCCTGTGAGATCACGACGACCTGCATTCACGTCTGCAATGAATTCAGCAACAGAATTACAATCAGGCACATATGCCTTTCTGCCGAGAACAAATCCTACGAGATTATTTCTCGTGGTGCCGTTAGTCAATGTAACGGTCTTTACTTTTAATTGAACATCAGTCGTTACCATAATAGTACGTATTTGATTTGGTGAAAAATGAAATTGATACGGGGGTACTTCCCCATATATATCTAAGGCGGTGCGTTGTATGGGTGAGCTATATCATACACATCTACACACCAAAAAATCCAAAATAAAATTTTTTAAAAAATATTTGTTTTATAAACTTATTTAGTTTATCTTTGTATTACAGGAGTAATCTATTTGTTCCGTGTAGATATAATCTATCAAGCGATTTGACCTGAGTTAACGGGAACCCTTTGTAAAAACTTAAATTAAATATATGAGAATTCTTTTTATTGTTAAAGCCAAGACAGAATATACTAATAGTTATTCTACTGTTTCTGGAGGATTGTTTAATTCTGCGCAGTTTGTAGTAGGTATGCTAAATAAAAATAATATAAATAGTACAGTTGTAGAGGTACAAGACAATAATTGTATAGACAAAGAAGTAACTTTATTTAATCCAGACCTAGTTATAATTGAAGCGTTATGGGTTGTGCCAGAAAAATTTCAAGAATTAAAGGCACTACACCCTAATGTAAGATGGGTTATTAGGTTGCATTCCCACATACCGTTTTTGGCTAACGAAGGGGTAGCAATAGAATGGTTAAAGAAATATACTAAATATTCTAATGTATTTGTTGCTGTTAATTATTATCAAACAAAGGAATCCTTAGAAAGGATATTAAATAAGGTAGTTTTATATTTACCAAACTACTATCCTATATCTAAACCTGTAAATATTTTAAATACTTATCCTGAATCTGAGTTACACATAGGCTGCTTTGGTGCAATTCGCCCTTTAAAAAATCAATTAATTCAGGCATTAGCAGCAATAGAATTTGCAAGGCAAACTAAAAAAACTTTATATTTTCATATAAATAGTTCTAGAGTAGAGAATAAAGGAGAAGAAGTACTTAAGAATCTAAGAAGTTTGTTTGATGGAACTCAAAATTATTTAATTGAACACACTTGGCATTCACACACTGAGTTCTTAGATATAGTAAGAACTATGGATTTAGGGATGCAGGTCTCTTTATCTGAGACCTATAATATTGTGTCTGCAGATTTTGTAAATCAAGAAGTTCCAATAGTTACTTCACATGAAATAGAATTTGTTAATAAACATTCACAGGCATCAACTAAAGATATTACAGACACGATAAACGCAATGTATTATTCTTTAAAATACCCAAGAATAAGTACCTGGTCTAATAAAAGACTTTTAAAAAGGAATTCTAAAAGAGCTTTACAACAATGGATAAGTACTACCAATCAGTTTAATTTCTAATACTAAGTCCTGTGGTCTAATGATAAGACAATGGTTTTTGGAGCCTTTAATTGTGGTTTGATTCCATGCAGGACTACTAAAAAGATATAATGAATAAAATTAATATAGAAAAAGATTACTTTAGTATTAGAATTTTTATTAGTGGGTTGCAACATTTTTTTATAAAACGCAAAGAAGTAATATCAATACAATCATGGATTATCCAAGAAGATAAATATATAATTGAATATAGTACTAAGGATAGAGATATAAAATGCGTTTATGAAAAATTTGAAGATTGGCAAGAAATATTAAAACAATTATCACAAATAGATTTTAATTAATATGGAAAAAGCATTAGAATTTTATATAGATAAAAATGGTAATAAGGTGTATCCAAATCTAATATATAGTATACAGAAGGGAATTTGTGAACTAAAAATAGCTATAAAAGAATTAGAGGAGCAATTAAATATAAAAAGTTTAAACTAAATTTGTTTAATTCAAATTAATTACGTATATTATATTAACGATTAAATTATAACAATGGAAAATCAGAAACACCCACAGGGTTACACACAAGAAGAAATAATGAAGAATCTTAAAGAGGCAATCGAATTGCAGAAGCTTCAAACAGAATTACAGGAACTTAGAACTAAAATGGTAACTGCCCGCGCAAATGAAATTTTTACTACTTTGCAAATGGAAGAAGTTCTAGCCACAAAGAAAGAACAAAACCCATTAGAAGATGGAGTAGATGTACCAAAGCAAAAAGAAGTACCAACAGAAAAGAAGTTAAAGACTAAATAATGAAAGCAACAGTTAAACCAGTTCAAATAAAACAACGTATATCAAGATGGGGTCTGATTAGATATCAGATTCTTTCTTGGTGTGCACTAAGAGGCATTCAAATTACTAATGCGGATTTGGATATGCTTGTTCTATTAGCCATACTTGGTAAAACTAAACTTTCTACTTTTTGTGAAGAATTAATTAAAACTGAATCTAGTTGTGGTACAAAAATTAAAAAGTATAAAGGCACAGAGAAAGAATATAAATATATATTTGATTCTTGCCAATCGGCTAGGAATGCTTTATCTAAGATGTCCGAATTGGGGTTGGTCTCAAGAAAGGGCAGGAATAAAAGTAATATCCAAGTTTGGATTAACCCGTTAATGGAAATTCATACAGACGCTAATTTATTAATTAACTATCAATTACTTTGCCTTGACCCCACTGAAAGCTAAAACCCTTATACCAAAAACTGCTGTTCAATCAGAATTTTCTGAGGAGGTTTGTAAACAAGTTATAGAACTATTCTATAAACACTTACGTGAGAAACTTTCAAGTATGTCCTCAAAAAAAATAGTAGTAGACAACTTAGGGGCTTTTTATTGTAAAGAACGCACAATGGAAAGTACTAAAAGAAAATATGAAAGAATACTTGAGCATGTTAAAGATTATTCAGATGGCCCAAGAAAAGAACAAATTGAAAGGGGAGTTAGTGAGCAGTTAGAAAATATTAAACGAATACAAGAAGAATATAAAACGGATAAAGAAAGAAAACAATTCTTTTTTATACATAAACAAAAAATGTTAGATGAACAAGCTGCAAGAGATTTGGAAGAAAAAGAGTCTAATAGTTGACGGTATCTATAATCATTTTTTTGGGTCTAAAAAGGCAAAAGAACAGGCAAAGAAACGATTAAAGATATGTCAGTCTAATAAGTGCGGTTTTTATGATAAAGAAGGTAATTCAGAAAAAGCTTTCATAAAAGGTGAACCTGCTTGTGGTGTTTGTGGTTGTAATATTGCATTCCTTACAGCATCTTTAGATTCTAAATGTTCTTTACAAGAATTAGAACAAGAACCTTTATGGTAATAATTATAGTAATAATCTTATTAGTATTTGTTGCAAAACAATCTGCAAAAATTCCAATAACAAATCCTTTAAACAATAATATGGTAAAATTTGTAGAAGACCAACACCAATATAATTCTATTAATCCTGAAGACGATATCAAATGGGTATCCGTAACTTCTGTTGTTAAAATGTTTGAGGAAGAATTTGATGTTGAAGCAAAGGCACTTAGCTCTTCTAAAAATAAAAAATCTAAGTGGTATGGCAAAGACCCAGAAGAAATAAAGGCCATTTGGAAACAAACAAATGAAGAATCTGTAATTAGGGGTAATTGGTATCACAGAGAGCGTGAAAAACAAATTTGCGGCGTTGACTCCATAGAAAGAGATGAAATAAGTTGTTCTATAGCTAAACCAATAATAAAAGATGGTGTTAAATACGCCCCAGAACAAAAGTTAGATAACTTTTACATTTACCCTGAACATTTTGTTTATTTAAAAAGTGCAGGAATTTGTGGGCAATCTGATTTAGTAGAGGTAAGAAATAACAAAGTATATATAACAGATTATAAAACCAATAAGAATTTAACTACTAAAGGTTTTACTAATTGGAAAGGTATAACAAGTAAACTTTTATTTCCACTTGGGCATTTAGACGAGTGCAAATTAAATGTGTATAATATACAATTAAGTCTTTATATGTACGTTATCTTAAAGCACAATCCACAATTAGAATTTGGCAAACTAACTATTAACCATATAATATTTAAAGAAATAGATAGAGATTCAAATGATAATCCAATCTACGATAGGGATATTAATAATGAACCCATAATAGAAGAAATTAAAAATTATGATTTGCCTTATTTAAAAGATGAAGTTATATCTATTTTAAATTATTTAAAAACCAAAAAATGAGCATTTGTGATATTTTACAAAGTCTTTTATGTTTAGGGTTTATATATTTATTTTATCAGTGGTTTAAAATGTTATTAATAATAGTAAAAAGTATAAATGAAAATAGCCGTAATAGTAAAACCAAATAACGGATGTGATTTCTACAGATGCGTTCTACCAATAGAGTATTTTCCATTTACAGATTTTGACCAAGTAAAAATGTTTCTTCCTGAAACAACGCCACTTGATGAATCTCAAAAAGTAAATGTTGATTATATTTCTACAATAAACGAATTTGAACCAGATATTATATTTTATAATAGAGATGTGTCTTTGCGGACCATAGAATTTATTCAAGAGCAAAAGGCAAAAGGAGTAAAAATAGTTCTAGACTTAGATGATTATTGGGAGATAAGTACTGCACACCCTGTATACCAAATGTGGTATAAAGATAAAATGAACGAAAGGGTTATAGAAAATATTTTAGAGGCAGATTTAGTTCTTGTTACCACAGAAATACTTAGAAAAAGAGTTTTAGAATATAATAAGAATTGCATAGTTACTCCTAACGCAGTTCCATTTGGAACACCTTTTTGGACAAAAGATAATAATATTGAAAGGGTTGATTCTAAAATGAATTTTCTTTATGCTGGCGGCAGTACACATTATAATGATATACTTCTACTTAAGAACACGTTTACTAAATTAGGTGGAGAAAAATATATTACAGATAATGCAAAATTTACTTTGGCGGGATTTAATCCTTTACCAGATAAACATTGTGAGTGGGATAAAATGGCATCAATATTTTCTAGAACTAAATCTTATCAAATTTTAGATACCAGACCGCTTCAACAACACATGACTTTCTACGATGAAGCGGATGTAGCTTTAATTCCGTTAGTTAATAATGAATTTAACAGATACAAATCTGAATTAAAAATTTTAGAAGCTGCAACACGAGAGTTGCCTTGTATAGTATCTGATACACTTCCTTATTCTAATTTAAAAGGGTTTCCTGGATTATTTTGGGATAATTGGCAAAAAAATATCAAATATTGTTTGAAAAATCAAAAAGAAGTTGTATCTTTGGGTAAGGAATTAGCAGAACGGGTTAAAGAGAAATTTGATATAAAAATTTGGTCTGCGCAAAGATATGAAATATTTAAACACTTAATAAAATAGAAATGGTAGACCTGATCGTAGAACAAGCAGCAATAAAAGATGGATTTGATTATTGGACAATAGATCTAAATGAAAACGATCTTACCTATAGTCCATTAGAACTTAGACGTAAGTTTATAAATAAAGAAACTATGTATCTTGGATATAAGTTTAGAATAGACGGGGTAGAATTCTATTCAATAGTTAAAGATAAATTTATTCTTAAAACTGTTAAATTAGATTAATGTATATAAAACTATTTACCGTTCAAGATAATATTGCATTACCAACGGAATCATGTTATGTGATTTCTTGGCTTAAAGATATTATAGATAATTATCCTAAGAATTATACTAAGATATTTGCTTATCTTCAATTTATGTATTCTTGGAACCCTGAAGATAATCCTTATCTTGCAATGAAAGAAGAAGATAGAGAAGAAACCATTCTTAAAGATATTAAGGCAGATTTTTCTACAGAAGATGATTTGATACAAATTGCAATGCAAAATTGTGAAAAATTATTTGAACTTCCCGCCTATAGAACTTGGCAAGCATTAAAACTTGCTTTAGCGAATATAGAATCTTTTGTAAAAGTAAGTAAAATAACTACAGGAAAGGATGGTAATGGACCATTTATAATGAGTGCAATGGAGAAGTTACCAGGATTAAATAGAGCCTTTAATGAAGCTTATAAAGCTTATATGGAAGAATCAAAATTAGAAGTAAGAGGAAATAGATTTAATTCATTAACTTAATTAATATGGAAAGAATAGATATAAATGTTTTTAAATTACCAAATAGTGTAGTTAGTAATGTTTCTAAATGTTATGTAGAATTATCAGACGATAGATTAGCATATGTACACGATTATGATGCACTATTACCTGAGGATGAAGACCATCCTGAAGAAGAAATTAGAGTCTTAGATAAGGTAGTATATAAAAAAAGTTGCATTATAGGCGCATCATTATCATCAAGAGTATTAGACGGAGAAGATGAAGGTGACCCAAGTGTACAAATTTATTCAGTAGTTATACCTGTTGCAAATGTAGACGAGGCAATTGAAATTGTATTTGAAACTTTAAAGGATGCAAATGCATTTCATAAAAAAATATGTGATTATATATTTAGTTAAAATATGATAGCAAATCTTTACACAAGAACATTTAACAATGAGCCAACTTTAAAAGAGTTTATAAACTTTTATCGTTCAAGAATACCTGATATTAGAATTAATATTTGGGATATGGACTCAACAGATAATACTGTAAAAATTGCACGCGAAGAAAAATGCAATGTAAAGCGGTACTTAGATTTCTATAATACAAAAGATTTATGGAAAAATAATTGTTGGAAAAATATGGCAACTGATTGCGTTATTATCGCAGATATAAATGAATTTATAGACGTAACACCAAATATTTTTCAAAATTGTTCCTTAGTAAAAACTAAAGGCTATGATGTTGTAAGTGTAAAAGAATTGACACAAGATAATAGAAATCCTAAGTTTGATAAATTTTGCATATTTGACCCACATGTTATCAAAGATATGCATTATGACGGACCAGGATGTAACCCACAAGGATTTTTGCGTGTAGGAGAAATTTATCCAATACTATACCACCTAACTAAACTTAAATAATGAAAGAACCTAACCGAGAAAGAAAGACAGATATAAAAAGTATAAATGTTGTGCAGTTAAATGCAGAACAAAAAGATACAAAGCGTTTAATTATTGAAAATCAAATAGTTGTAGTTACAGGTAGAGCAGGATGTGGTAAAAGTTTAGTATGTGCACAATCTGCCCTGGACTTCTTAAAAAAGAAACAAGTTAACTGTATATATAATACTAGGGCTACTATCGAGGTAGGTAAAAGTTTAGGTTATCTTCCTGGTGATTTAGGTCAAAAATTCGATCCTTATATGGAAGCTCTAATGGAAAATTTACAAAAATGCTGTGCAGATAAAGGTGAGGTTGCAAGACTAATAGAAGAAGAAAAAATAAAGGCATTTCCTGTACAATTTGTACGCGGTAAAACAATAGAAGATATTCTGATTGTAGAAGAGGCACAAAACCTCACTAAATCAGAAATGTTAGCTATACTAACAAGACTGGGTAAAACAGGAAAAATAGTCATTAATGGTGATAATGAACAAGTTGATATAAAAACATCAACAGGAGAAATAAACGGACTAAGTTTTGTAATAGAACTTTCTAAAAAGATAGAAGAGATTAAATGGATAAAATTACAAACTAATCACCGTTCAGATTTAGTTGGTAAAATTTTAGACTATGAATATGGAAAATAATTAAATATGCAAAAAGCTGTAACTTTTATTGTAATATGTTATAAAGAGTATTGGGAAGCATACATGTTTTGTGCCTCAATGCTTTTACAAAAAAACCCAAATTGGAAATGTATTATTTGGCACGATGGTCCAAATGAAGAATTAAAAACAATAATAGATTCTTTTAATGACACTAGATTCACATATATTGCTAACGAAGAAAATTTAGGTTCCTGGGGGGCATTTAATAGAATTAAAGCATTAGAAATGGTTGATACAGAGTATGTAATACAAACTACTCTGCAAGAATATTACATTCCAATTACCGTAGATAAAATATTAGAATCAAAAAATGATTTTATTTATTGGAATACAATTCACCACTCTTTCGGATATAGGATTTTAAACTCCTACCCAAAAATAACTTTTATAGATTGGTCTAACTTCGCAGTAAAAACTAAAATTGCGCAGTCAGTAGGGATAAATCATCCAAAAGAATATTGTTGTGATGGCATGTATGTAGAGGATTTAATGAACTCAGGATTAATAAAATCACAAATAAAACTACCTTTAATTTTAAATATAAAAAACTAATGCAGAATTTAATTGAAATTCACGTTATTACTTATAACGAAGAAATAATGTTACCATTTACTATAACACATTATCGTAAAATGTTTGATAATCCAAAATTTATTATTCATGATAATGGTTCAACCGATGATACATTAATGCTCGCAAAACTTGCAGGATGTGAAATCATACCATTTATAACTGAAGGTATGAATGATACAATACAATCCAAAATAAAATCTGAGGCCGCAATGAATGCAAAATCAAAATGGGTTTTGTGTATAGATTGTGATGAAGAATGTATGATTAATTCTAAAGACTTAACCGAATTAGAAAGTAGAGGAATAAATGTAGTTGAATTTCAAGGTTGGGATATATTTGATAACCAAGATTCTCCTTCAAAAGCTGCATTAAACCCAAGAGGTTGTCAATCTCCAGGTTATAGTAAACCTGTATTATTACGAACAGGTTGCTTTTCTTTAATAGAATTTGGTGAGGGTGCGCATAGAATAAATCAATTAGTAGCCAATACAGAAAGCAAGATATCTTGGTCAAATAAAGAATTTAATCTGTTTCATTATAAACATTGGTCACCTATTTGGCATTTAAATCGTTCGCATGAATTAGGAAAAAGGCAGTCTACAGAAAATATACAAAGAGGTCATAGCACACATTTTGCTTTACCTGATACAGTTCATACTGATTGGTTTAATACACATTATGCACTTAGTGATTATATAAAAGATTCACACATATGATATTTGATTTATTTTGCCCAGTTTATAATGAAGAATACATGCTACCTTTTATGGTAGAACATTATAGAAGGTGCCTAAATGGGCATACAATAAATTTTAATATTTACGATAACGGTTCTATGGACAAAACTATAGAAATTGTAAAAGAATTAGGTTGTAATGTAGGTTATTTTTATACAGATTCAAAAGTGAATGATTTACTTTTAATGAACTTTAAAAATAATGTATGGAAGGATTCAAAAGCAGATTATGTAATAATCATTGATTGTGACGAATTTATAGAAATAGTGCCAAATAAATTAATAAATTGCACTATAGTTAAATCAGAAGGATATGATATGTTAGGCTATGGTATATATACACCTTTAGATATTAAAAATGGTATACGTCATACACCAGAAGATAAAACGTGTGTATTTAGTCCCAAAGATATTACCGATATAAATTATGAAGTTGGTGCACATACATGCAATCCTATAGGAAATATTATTTATTTAAATGAGCCATTTAAGTTATTTCATATGAAAGCACATTCGCTTGTATATATGCAAAATAAATTTAAAGAAAGTCAAGATAGATTAAGTCAAATAAATAAAGATAGAAAGTGGGGAATACAGTATAGTATGACTAGTCAGGAAATTGAAGAGTTTCATAATAATAGATATAATCAAAGACAAATAGTTCGATGAATAAAATAACTTTTATAGCCCCATCTTTTAATGAAGAATCCTTTAATAGACCTTTAGTAGACTCACTAATATGTCAAACTAATCCTAACTGGAAAGTTATTATTTATAATAATGGTCAAAATAGTAATCTAAAAGAGTGGGCAAAAAACTATAACGACTCACGTATAATCTACCTAGAATCAGAAAATAATACAGGTTATTGGGGTACTTATAATAGAATAGACGCTCTACAAAATAGTGTAGACACAAAATATGTTATACAAACATCTGTACAAGATTATTTTTTATCGTGGGCAGTTGAACTTGTATTAAATAGATTAAAAGAAACAAATGCTGATATTTGTATGTGGGATTCAATAAACCATTTAGCAGGTTATGAACCATTAATTGTTTCATTAAAACAAAATTATATTGATTGGGGAAACTTTTGTTTAAAAACATCTATTGCAAAAAAACTATCTATTCCAAAACCGGAGGAGTATTGTGCAGACTGGCTTACTTTAGAAAAAGGATTACAATTAAATTTATTTAAAGTTAAAACAAAAATTGCTAATATTTTAACTATACATAATTAATGGATAAATTAAAATTTTATATTGCGGCACTACCATACGAAAAAGGAGATGCAGGTAGAATGTATCTACATAAACTTGCTTGGCATCTAAATCAGTTGGGAGAAGACGTTACTGTTGTAGTAGATAATGGTAACACTCATCCCGAATGGGGGCTAAAAGCAATAAATTCAAAATGGCATGAGTTACAAATATCTAAGCATAATTCAGTAGGCATATATCCTGAAATATGCAGTACCGGAAATCCATTTTATTCAGAGTTATGTATAAGATGGGTATTAGGAACCCCTGGTGGAAATCATGGGGATTATTCTAAAAACGATTTAGCTTATTTATGGCGAGAGGGAGTAACTATTCCAGATATGTCTTTAGTAAAGGGTTTTCTTGAAATGACTAATTTAGAAGAAAATCTAATATTTAAAAATAAAAATAGACATATCCTCGGAACAACTTGCTATATGATAAGAAAGGGGCATCATAGAGATAGTTTTGATTTTCATCCAAAAGATGCCTTATGCATAGATGATTTTGCACAAAAAGGGGATAAAGAATATCTTAAAGAAGTATTTAATCATTATGAATATTTTATTTGTTACGATGATGTATCTTTTATTCCTGTGCAGGCGGCATTATGTGGATGTATTCCTATAGTAATCCCAAGAGACCCAAATGACGGTTACTTAAATAGTTATGGCCCGGCAAATACAAAAAGAAATGGTATTGCTTATGGTTTAAATCAAATACAGTGGGCTAAAGATACATTACATTTAGTCTCAGAAGATTTACAAAAACAAGAAGAAGAAACTATAAGCCAAGTAAAAAAATTAATTAGCGATTCTTATGATTGGTTTAAAAATAAATAAATATGATTTTATATAAAGATTGGGGTAAACATCTTAGACTTGGTAATTGGTTATTTAACTATTTTGCACTTTTAGGAATTGCACATAAAACAGGGCACGAATTAGCTTTTCCAAATTATTTTGCTTGGCAATACTTTAAATACCCCCCTAAAATAGATGATGGGATTCAAGAAGACGAGTTGTTTCATTTTAGAACCAACCACTATTCTAGAGAAGAAATGGACTGGTTATATAAGTTTTTTGAAGAAAATAAACACAAAACTCTAAATATTAATTTAGGAAGTAATAATCAATCTGAATTATGGTTTCAAGATAGTTTAGACTATATTAAAGAACACGCAAAATTTACGCCACCTGTTATAGCCGATGTTTGTAAAAAATATTCACATATATTAGGTAATAGTAAAAAAACAATTGGTATAGGAATCCGTAGAGGAGATTTTGTTAATCATGGATGCTTTTATCAAATTCCCTTAGATTGGTATTTAAAAGCATTAGAAATAGAATTTCCAGACTGGAAAGAATATAATATTCTTTTCTTTTCAGATAATATAGATGAAATTAAAACCATATTTAAAGGTGATAATTTCTTTTTTGCAGAACCAAATGGTACACATACTCATGCAGAAAATTTTAAATATTATCATCAAAATCCAATGGAACAATTTATTCTTGGAACTTTGTGTGATCATTTTATAGGCGGATCGTCTACATTTACTTGGTGGCAAATGTGGTACGTGAAAAATTTTAATAATGGTAAAGTAGTTCATTGTGGAGAAAATCTTGCAGGTGAATGTAGAATTAAATTTGATAACCCCAACTATTATCCAGAAAGTTGGACTTTATGTAAAATAAATTAAATGCAAAATAACTATATAGAAGTGCCAACAAGAAATTATGATGGTACTTGGACTTTAACTGAGTTTAGAACAAGGGACGACTTTAAAGAGTTTGTCCTTTCTATGTTTAAAGAACCAGGTAAATATAACTTTGATGAAACTTCTTATTTTTTTAATGAACAGGCAAAAAAGTTCCACGAAACAGGTTCATATATCTCTGTACCAGAAAATTCAAAAGATTGGTTAGAATATTGGGGTACACTTGAAGATGAGAATCCACTTTCAGAAAAATCAAAATGCAGGCGGGGTGTGATTTTTAAAAGTAAAACAAATACGTTCTATCTTACCCGTGATTATTATTTTTGGATTAATTTTTTACCTATTTATGATAAAGATAAAAAGAAATTTGATTTTCCTGAAATATGGGATTCTCAATATCACTCTCATCTTTATGAACTTTTAGCTGAACTTCATTATAAACATGCTGCAGAATTAAAAAAACGTCAGTGGGGAAATACTTACATGAAAGCTGCAAAACTTATTAATAGATTTTGGTTTGAAAAAGGGCAAACTCTAAAAATAGGTGCTTCTCAAAAGGATTATATAAATGAAAAAGGTGCGTGGAAGTTTTTAAATGAATATAAAAACTTTTTAAATAAACCTGGAATGGGGTGGTATCGTTCCTGTGATCCAGATAAAACACTTCTTTGGCAACAACGTCAAGGCGTTAGACAGGGTGATAAGGTATTTTATCAAGGTAATCAATCAACAATATTAGGGCATACTTTTGAAAAGGACCCTACTTCTGGTGTTGGTGGTAATATATCTATATTTTATCATGAAGAGGCAGGAATAGCCCCAAAAATGAATACAACGTATGAGTATATACGCCCCGCGTTATCTTCGGGTATGATTACTACAGGTTTATTTATTGCTGCAGGATCAGTAGGTGATTTAGATCAATGTAAACCCCTTAAGGAAATGGTTCTTAATCCAGTAGGTAATTCTATTTATGCTGTAGAAACAGACTTAATAGATGATAAAAAAACTTTTGGTTTATCCGGATTATTTATTCCAGAACAATGGTCTATGCCACCATTTATAGATAAATATGGAAATTCCGATGTTGAGGGTGCGTTGCAAGCAATTTTAGAAGAACGTGCAGTTTGGAAAAAAAGTTTAGACCCCGCAACATACCAATTGCGTATTTCTCAAAAGCCTATTAATATACATGAAGCCTTTGCGTATAGAAAGGAATCTATTTTTCCTTTAGGGCTTATTAATAAACAATTATTGCGGATTGAAGAAAAAAAATATCCTCAAGAAACAGTTAACCTAGAAAGAAATGCAGAAGGTAAAGTAGAAATAAAAACTGCGTATAAAGACCCAATATCTGTTTTAGGTAATAAGGTTAAAACACTTGAAGATAAAACAGGTGTAGTATGTATTTATGAAAGACCAATATGTGAAGTTCCTGATTGGTCAACTTATTATATGTCTGTTGACCCTGTAAAAGAAGGTAAAACAACATCTTCAGAATCACTTTGTTCTGTATTTGTTTATAAAACGGACTCTGAAATTACAAAAGTTGAGAGGAATGGTAAACAAATAGAAATAGAAAATAATTTAGAACGTGGCAAATTAGTACTTTCTTGGTGTGGTAGATACGATGATTTAAAGAAAACACACGAATTACTTGAAATGATTTCTGACTTATATAATGCACAAATTATATGTGAGGCAAATATATCAGAATTTATAACTTATATGCAACACCGTAAAAAACAACATAGACTTGTAACAAGAGATAGATTACTATCTTTTAATAAAGATATGAAAGGTGTTTCTAATACGTTTCAAGAATACGGGTGGAAAAACTCCAGTGCAGTATTTTCACACCTTTTATCTTATACTATAAATTATTTAAAAGAAGAATTAGATACTATAGAAGATAAAGAAGGAAAAGTATATAAAACAACCTACGGAGTAGAAAGAGTTCCAGATTCAATGCTTTTAAAAGAAATGCAGGAATTTCAAGATGATAAGGGAAACTATGATAGACTTGTAGCTTTTGCAGCACTTGTAGCATTTATTTCTATAGAAAATGCAAATAAAGGACTTCGCAAACAGACTATAGAAACCTCTGATTTGGAAAGTCCAAATAAATTACGTAACTTTATATATGGAGGTCCGTCTACCAAAAAAACTAATCCTTGGGCAAAACCAACCCAAGCTTTTCGCAATATGAGATTTTAAACCAATATGTTATGCAAGAAAATAAAAATATTGATATGTTTATATTAAATGAATATGGAGCATATCAAGAAAAAGAAAACCCAGGAATTTCAAAAGAAGATTTGATACAATATATTAATGATAATTTTGAAGACTTTAGTAAAATAAAAATAGTAAGAAGGTTTTCTAAAATTTTTCGTGGAGAGAGTGCAAACCCACTAGCCTATACCCATGATTGTACCACTATAGAAAAAGAAGATATTAACGGTAATACATCTAAATTAGAATTTTGTCCATTTGATATTCAAAGTAGACCATTAACTAATGATGAACAGCAGTTAATAAATGAACCTGTTGCTGAAGATGAAAGAATAGTTTATGTAGGTTCTTGGGGTGGTGGTAGATATGCAAAATTAAAAGAGGATGAAATAAAAAATATGTTTATATGAAATCAAAATTAGAAATTTTAGCAAAACTGTTACAAGATAAAACTATTACATTAGATGAATTTATAATACTTTCAGAAAAAGAGGTGCAATATATTTATCAGAATTATCCATATTACATACAACCTATTCAACCAACACATTATACTTTACCTATAACTTGGTGTGGTGCAACTTCAGGATTATCAATTTCTACAACATCTATTCAACCAACATTTACTTTAACTACTAACTAAGACTTTGATTTTAGAAAGTAAAAATATATAATATACATGGCGCGCATTCTCAATGCAATGGATCTGAAATCGGGGAAAAAAGCCTACTATAATAGGATGGGCGTTCTCGTGCAACCACTTCAAATGATTCCTGAAGAGGAAAAAGATGAACAATTCTATGGTTGGTGTGCTGATTTTTTTGAATGGCAAGGAATAAAACAACTCCAAAGACGTGCTCCAAAATTACTTAAGTGGGAAAAGGCTTCTAAAGGAATTATAGACAGAGAAGATTACGTAGTTGGCCCACAAAATATGAATTCTCAGGTAGTAGAAAATCTAATGGATAATTCTCAAAATCTATTGGAATTGCGCTTCTTTCCTTGGATTCCTTCTATTATAGAATCATTTAGATCTGAATTTGCAAAACGTCAAACAAAACTTATATTTACTGCAGTAGATGATATATCTATTTCAGAAATGGAACAGGATAAACAAGATAAACTTGAACAAATCTTACTTGCACAAGCTGAAATAATGATGCAACAAAAGTTGCAACAGCAAGGCGCAAATATGAGTGATCCTGAAGTACAAAAACAATTACAACCCGATGCTTTAAAACAACTACCAAATTTACAACAGTGGTATAGAACAGGATATAGAAATGTTTATGTAGAGTGGGCGCAACATCAAATGGAAGTAGATTGTAGAAGATTCCATTTTGATGAGTTAGAAGACAGAGGATTTAGAGATAAACTTGTTTTTGATTGTGAGTTTTGGCACATGAAAATGCGCGAAAATGATTATGAAGTAGAACTTTGGAATCCATTACAAACATTTTACAACAAATCTCCTGATAGGAGATGGATTTCTCAAGCTAACTGGGTTGGTTATATAGACTTAATGACATCTTCAGATGTTATAGATAAGTATGGTTGGATAATGACCGAAGAACAAACTCGAAATATTGAGGCAATTTACCCTATTCGTGCTGCAGGTTATTTACTAGATAATGTAAATCCAGATGGTTCTTATTATGATGCAACACGCGACCATGAATGGAACGTACAAATGCCAGGTTTAGCCTATAGACAATTTATTTCAAAATATGATATTGCTTATAATAATGGAGATATTGTACAAACTATTTTACTTGGCGCAGAGGATCTTCAGGATTTTGGTAACTCTAATTTATTAAGAGTTTCTACTATATATTTTAAAAGTGCTAGAAAAGTAGGACACCTTACTTATATTAATGAGTCTACTAATGGTATGCCTGAAATGGATATTGTAGATGAATTTTATAAGCCTGTAGATAAACCACAATATGACACCTCAGTATATAAAGAAAAAACACGATATAATCTTGTTTATGGTGAGCATATAGATTGGTTGTGGATTAATGATGTACGTGGTGTAATTAAAATTGGACCAAATAGACCTGCTTGGTGGGGAATGAATAATCCCGGCGGAATGCAACCGATGTATATTGGTATAACAGGAAATAAACCTGGTAGATTACCTTTTCAATTTAAAGGAGAGGATAATCTTTATGGCGTAAAACTTCCAGTAGAAGGTTCTGTTTTTTCAGATAGAAACACTGTATCTGTCCCGATGATTGCTAAATTAATGCCCTATCAAATAGGAATTAATATGGCGGCAAATCAGATTATGGATATAATGGTTGATGAAATAGGTACTGTAGTTATGTTTGATCAAAATGCTTTACCTAAACATAGTCTTGGAGAAGATTGGGGATTAAATCCATACCAACAAGCCTACACCTCAATGAAGCAATTCGGGTTTTTACCTTTAGATACTTCATTGCAAAATATAGCCCAAAATGGTAATGTAAATTTTAATCAGTATCACCAAATGGATTTAAGTCAAACACAAAGACTTCAATCTAGGATGCAGGTTTATAATTTTTTAATGCAGCAAGGTCTTGCGTCTATTGGATTTAATGCTAATAGAATGGGGCAACCCCTTGGACAAGAAACATCCGCAAAGGAATATGAAGAATCTGTTAGACGTAGTTATGATCAGACAGAAATGCATTTTATAGAACATTGTGACTATTTAATGCCACGAGTGCATCAAATGCGAACAGAACTTGCGCAGTACTATCAATCTAAAAATCCTTCAGTAAATCTTAAATATACTACTACCTCTAACGAAACAGTTTTATTTCAAATAGATGGCACTAAGCTCCTACTCAGAGATATTAATGTATTTCCAGAAGTAAATGTAAATGCACGCCAAATAATTAAAGATATACAACAAGTTCTATTAGTTAATAATACTATGGGTGCCACTCTTCCTGATATAGCAAAAATTCGTCAGGTATCAGATATTGCTGATTTAAATGACAAGTTAGGTGAAATCGAACAACGGATGCAAAGCGAAAAACAGCAAGAAATGCAGCAAAGTCAACAACAACATCAACAAGAACTTGAACAAGAGGAAATGTTAAAAGAAAAAGAATGGGCGCATGAAGATATTCAAAATGAAAAAGATCGTCAAGCTAAAATTCTTATTGCTGAAATAACTTCTTCTGCACGCGCTGCAGCAACAATGAATCCTGATACAAGTGAAAGTGCTTATCAAGACGCACAAGCAAATTTACAACAACAACAGCAATGGACTGAACAAATGAATTTTGACAGAACAAAACACGCAAATGAAATAGCAGAAAAACAAAAAGATAGAGAATTACAACAAAGAAAGGTTGATGCGGAACAGGCACGTACTAGGGAAATGTTACATAATCAAAGATTAACTATATCTAAAAAGAATTCAGAGACTAAGAAATAAAATACCGTTGAAATTATTTATCCATATCTGTTTCTAGTTTTATTTTAAATAATAAAAAAAGTTAAATCTTTCAAGTTTTTTACGTATACTTTATTTGTCAGTAGTTCATTACTGAATCTCAAAAGGAATATATCTTTCCTCGAATAATTAAAACCAATAAGTTATGGCTGAAAATGCTACAAAAAATGTTGAAATAGAAGTTGATGGATTTCCAATGCTTTCTGAAAGTCTTGTTATTCCACCACAAGCAGCAATTTTTAAAAGAAATGATGGTGAATTAAAATTTGATCAACCAGATCCAAATGAAAACACACCTATTCCTGAAACAAATATTGATGCAACAACAGTTATACCTGGCTCAACAAAAACGGCTACGGATCAAAACGCACTATTAAATCAAATTTTAGATAGTGCAAAACCTGAAAATATTGAGCCAACGGATGATCGCCCAATTACTACAGGTAAACCCAAAACAGATAAATCTGCATTAGCAGAATATATAAAAGAAAAGGTTGAAGCTAAAGAATTTGTTACTTTTGATGATTATGACGAAAAAGTACCTTTAGACGAATACCTTGCAAAACTACCCACTAAAGATCTTCATGCACTTATAGATGAAAATCTACAATTAAAAGAAGAAGCTTTTAAGAAAAACATACCTGTACAGTTTTATGAAAGTCTTTCTCCTGATGCAAAAATAGTATATGAATACGAAGCTAATGGCGGGACTGATTATAAATCACTTTATAGAGCCTTGGGGGAAGTAAGACAATTAGCAGATCTTGACCCAACAAAAGAAGAGCATCAAGAAGAAATAGTTTATGAGTATTTAAGAAATGCAAATACAGATTGGACTAGCGATGAAGTAAAAGGACAAGTTGAAGAGTGGAAAGATTTAGGTTTAATAGAAAAGAAGGCTTCTCAATTAAAACCTAAGTTGGACAAAATGAAAGAACAAATTGTTCAATATCAATTAGAAGATCAAAGACAATTTGCAGAACAACGTAGGTTAGCAGCAGAAAAATATATAGAAAATGTGTATACTGCTTTAAAGCCTGCAGAGATTGGAGGAATAAAACTGGATTCAAAAACACAAACAAGTTTATATAACGGATTAGTAAATGCAAATTATGAATCTGTTTCTGGTGGAAGAACTAACGAATTAGGAAATTTATTAGAAAAATATCAATATAAAGAACCTAATTATCAAAAAATAGCTAAGGTTTTATGGTTATTAAAAGATGAAGAAGGTTATGAAGCAGCATTAATGAAAAAAGGAGCTACTGCTCAAGTTGAACAAACAGTTCGTAAACTAAAAACCGAACAAGGTAATAGGTCAACTTCTGTAGCGTTTGATGATGGGGGAAATGCAAATAGAGTAGCACCTAAAATTACAAGAAACGCTTCTCCTTTTTCTAGATAAAAAATTATAAATAATAAATTAAATATAAAATAAATACAAAATGGCAACACCAGTATTAAATAATGGTATATTCCTTCGTGATACTCAGTATCGTCTTGATGGGTCAAATATGGATTCATTCCATCTTCGTAGTTTTTTGAAAGATGTTGGTCCAGATGATATGGGTCCTGTTGATCTTTGGGCAATGACTCAAAAGGTAGAAATGCCTATTTATCAAATGTCTTCATTTGGTGGAAAAAATGTTAAAAAAGTTGAAGATTATCAAGGTCGTTGGAAATGGCAATTGCCAATTGTACAGGAACTACCATATATTTTATATGATATAGATCCTAACAACACAACTAAAGGTGTTGATGGTCAGCCGTTTAGAATACTTTTGAATAAACGCGCGTTTGGACATGGTTCACTCATCACTTATGATAAGTATAATGGTCTTGAAATGTATGTTACATCAGAACCTATTATACAGGAAGGTGATGGTTGGATGTATACCGTTAAATTGGTAAACAACGCAGGTTCTACACTTGGAACTGGTCCAACTACAACAAATAATACTTATTTCTTAAATAATCAGTATCTTACTGCAGGTACAAAAATATTTTCTGCTGGTTCAACTATTGGAGAATACGGTACACAGTATAATGATCTTGGAGAAATACGTGGTGGTTATCGTGAGTTTTATAACTATGTAGGTCAATCAGACGCACATGCTTCTTTTGAGATTTCAGGTAAACTGGATCTTATGATGAAGGGCGGTATGAATGCAAAAGGTGAATCGCTTGTTACTGAAATATGGAAATGGCTTGATTGGGGTGCGGATCCTTCAATACCAAATATCCAAGAAGCTATGAAGCGGAATGGCGAAGGTTGGGCTAAAAAGCAAATGCAAGATAATCGCCTTTCTCGTACTTTCGTAACAGCTATTGAAGCCAAATGTCTTGCCCAAATATCACATGATATTGAATATCAATTAATGTGGGGTAAAGGCGGTTTGATTCAACAAAGAGATGGTGCAGACGGTGTGCGTTTGTCAACAGGTCTTTGGAAACAACTTGATAATAACTATAAGAGAATATATAATTTTGGAAACTTTACACTTGATTTGTTTAAAGCAGAATTGTTTAACTTTTATAATGGTAAAATAGAATTTAAAGGACCAGACCCTCAGCGTAAAATTATAGTACAAACAGGTATGGGTGGTATGAAGCTTATTAATGAAGCAATTCAAAAAGCTACAGTTAACTCAGGTCTTGTATTAAACGCTCACGAACTAGGTGCTGTTACATCAAATGCAGCAGGTGATGGTAGACTAGAGTCAATGAATCTTAACTACGGTTATGCTTTCACTGGGTTTGTAATACCGTTCTTAGCAAATGTAAATTTTGTTTTGAATCCTGCCTTTGATAATGTTAATAACAACGACATAGAAAATCCTAAGATTAATGGGTTTAACCTTTCTTCTTATTCTTTCTTAATCTTTGATATCACAGATAATGCAAATGATAATATCTTTATGCTTGAAAAAGCATGGGATAGCAACCTTAGATGGTGGTATGAAAATGGTAATATGGACTATATGGGTCGTACTACCGGATTCCAATCAAACGGGGGAGACTTTGGTTACAAAGTATTCATGCGCCAACCACATAAGGCAATATGGGTAAAAGACCCTACCAAAGTACTAAAGATAGTTATGAAAAACCCTGTTACTGGCTACTCACTGTAGTCAGTAATTTGGTAAATCCAAATAAATTTAGTATATTTTATTATAATAAAAATTAAACTAATGGGAATATTAATTGCAATGTGTGTGGTTGCTGCTATAATAGCACTTGTTTATTTTGGTGTAAAAGAATCAAAAGAAATAACTACAGAAGTAACTAATACAACAGACACAATAAAAACTGATATTTCTACAGTAAAATCTGATATAAGCACGGCAGTAGATAACACCACTACACAAGTATCAGACAGTATAAAGAAAATCTAACAAGATAATAATACCTTTCTTTTAAAACCAAACCAATATATGCAAGTACAAACAAAATCAAAAGCACGTTCAAACGTAGCTATTAAATGCTTCGTAAATCCAAATGTTAGTAATTCAGGACTTGAGAAATATGGTATGTCCATTTTTGATGGTGCACGGCAAAAAGATACAATCTTTATAAAAGAAGTTACACCAGGTACATTAACAAGGGAAGCTGTTTATAAAGTAGTAAATGGACTTGATGAAACTGCGCCAGAGTTAATGAGACTTACAGATGAAGAAAGAGAAGCTGAACGTAAAGATATAAGAGAAACAGTTGCTACTGTACATTATATGCTATTTGGTGGAGATAAAGTTGATCCATCTTTAAAAAATAAAGATTTCTGGAAACAATGTTCAGAACTTGCACCAACTAATGTTTCTTTTTGGGGTAATGATAAAGAATACCCACAAGGATTTACGTTAGAACTTACTGAATCAGGATTGTTTTTAGATATGACTAGTCCAATGGACATTCTTATTGAAAGGGCAATAAGAGCAGGTGGTTATAAAGCTTTAGTAGCACCATCTTTAGAAGATGCGTATAGTTGGCCTTTTCCAACACCCCCAAAATTTTATTTAGATAAATTAGAGAATACTGCCGCAATTAATACAGAATATCGTAAAATTGTAAATAAAGCAAAATCTATACTTGATAATTTAAGAGATACTGATGTAGAAAAGCTTTTACTAATTGCTCGTAATTTTGATCCAGACCCAACACAATATAAACGCTCAACCCCTACAGATATAGTATATCTTAATATGGATAGAGGAATTGATGGTGAACTTTGGGAAAAGAATAAAAGAATGGCATCTCAACGGTTCCTTGATTTATCTAAATTACCTACCGAAGAACTTGCAATTCGCTCTATAGTAAAATGCGCAACTAAATATAGGTATTTAGATCACAGAATAGAAGATAAACAAAATAGAACAGGAACAATATATTTTATGGAAGATGGTATACCTGTCGGTAGAACAATAGAAGAAGTAGTTTCATTCTTAAAAAATCCTTTAAATCAGGATATATTAAAAAGATTAAAAGCAAAAGTTGATAACGAATTAAATAACTAAAATCTCGTTTTATGACAAAAGAAGAAAAACGAGAATATGATAGAGTTTATCGTAAAAAATATAGAGAAACTCATAAAGAAGATATTAAAAATTATTATAAGAAAAATAAAGAAAAGCGAAATACTTATAATAAAGAATATTACTATAATAATTTTAATGAAGTAAAGTTACAACATAAGAAATATCGAGAGAAAAATAAAGATAAAATTAGAGAATACTTCTTAAAATTAAATTATAATATAACAATAGAAGAATACAATAATATTTTTGAAAAACAAGAAGGTTATTGTATAGGTTGTGGAAAACATCAATCAGATTTAGAAAAATCATTATGTGTTGACCATAGTCACAAAACAGGCGAGGTAAGAGGATTACTTTGTGATAACTGTAATAAGGCTTTAGGTTTTGTTAATGATAACATTAATGTGTTAGAAAATCTAACAAAATATCTAAAATTTTATAATAATCATGAATAATGCATTACTACAATTAAAAGTAAAGCAAAGGGTCAACAAATTAGATAGTGAAGATTTTGACAACATCCCTTGCTGGCAGATACAAGAAGCTTTTAATAAGGCTCAAAGAGAGTGGGTTCGTAGACAAGTAAACGCAATAAATCAAAAAAGAGTTGGTCGTGAAGGCGATTCACAAGTTATTGCAGATTTACAGAATCTACTAGTTACATGGAAAGATGGATTTGTAAATAGACATTTATTTTATGAGTCCTGTGATTTTCCTTCAGATTATATAGTTTTTGCAAGAGTATCTGCATTTGCTAAAAAAGATGAATGTTGCCCGCCAAGAAGATTAACAATTTATCAAGCTGAGGAATCTGATGTAGACATTTTACTTAAAGACCCTAACAAAAATCCCAGTTGGAAATGGGCAGAAACATTTTCTACATTTTTTGGAAATAAAGTAAGAATATATACAGAAGAAAAATTTGAAATAATAAATCCTGAAGTAATCTATTATAGAAAACCTATAACTGTTCAATTTAATGGTTGTACAGATACAGAAACAGGTCTAACCTCTACATCAGATGTTTTGTGTGAATTTAGAGATTCAGTTATAGAACTTATAATAGATGATGCCGCAGCTATAATATCTGGAGATTTAGATATGCAACAAAATATGCAACGACTAAATCAGGCAGAACAACATAATACTTAAACAATAAATAAAAAATAAATAAACATGTCTTACCAAACTCGTTCTTTTAGAGAGGTTTTTCTTCCTGCAGTGTCAGGAGGTACAATGGTTCTTGCTGGTTCAGGAACAACCACTACTTCACTTACAGCAGGTGGAATCGGTGTATTCCCTGTAACTAATAGTATTATAGGAACTTCAATATCTACCGGTGTTGCAGGTCAAATACTTATTGGCGCAGGATCTTACCATACAGTACAGAATATAGCTCCTGGTATGGGTGGTTATAAGATGTCAGATAAGACACATACAATACCTGTATTAGGTATACAAAGGTTTTGGAAAAAAACTGCAAAAACTGCATTACCAATGGTAATTACAGTTGGGTGGAATCAAACAGTATCTGGCTCTACCGAAGGAGTTGGACCTACATTCCAATGTGGTACGTTTTATAGACTTCTTTTGGAAGCTAAAGGTGAGGCTGCCTTGCGTGTATTTGGACATGAAGTATATCGTGATGTTGAAGCTTGGACAGGTTGTTGCAATGGGAATTGCCAATCAGGTTGTACAGGTCAATTAGTAGACCCGACAACTGTTATGCTACAATGGTCAGACTTTATAAAACAAGACCCAATCTTGTCTACAATGTTCTATCCTGCAGTATTTATTAATGCAAGTCTTACAGGTGGTGCAGGTTCGGGAGTTTATACAATTGCTCCAGGAAGTATTGTTCAGGTATTCTCTGCATATGATGTTTCTATCAATGCACCAGGTGTAGTAGGGGGTTCTTATTATGGAGCTTTAGCTGCAGGTGCAGGAGCGGTAGCAAGTGGTGCATATGTACCATCAACAAGTGGAACAGTAATACCAACAATAACTGCAGCTTTACAATTACAAACTGCATATGTAGATACAATATTTAATACTTGTACATTTACCCCTTCTGATTATTACTATGTTGATGCATTGTTAATTTATGCATCTCTTAGAATGGATGATGGCTTAGGTGCTGATCCGTGTCAAGTTACAACAACTATTAATACATCTGTTCCAAATATGGTAGCTACTACACAAAGTGTGCAGCAAGTATCTGGTCTTGGACAAATGGTTGTTAGAGAATGGATTACCTATCGTAGGTATCTGATGGAAAATTTCCCTGATGGTTATGAAATTGATCTTTATAGGATGCGTCAAATTGAAGACGATGTAACTCTTGTAAATGTTAGTCTTCAATCACTATATGATGAAATACATATCAGATATGTAAATAAGGATCAGTTTAATCCTAAACCCGCAGATAATAACCGTGTATGGGAAGCTGTATTCTATGTACCAACAGGTACAACTACAACAACTTTTACAAACTTAATAGGTGGTTGTTTAACTGCAGCAGGTAGTACAGTTGTCTTAGAAAATTTCTAAAATTAAATTTCTAAAAACTAGCCCCTAAGTCTTAATAGGATTTGGGGGCTTTTTACCTTAATTTGGAATTATCAATTATTTTACGTATATTTTATTGTGAATAGACATCAATTGTTTTTAGATTTTCCTGAGAATGCAAACTTAGGTATACTTAGAGTAGAGGATAGTTCTATCTACTCTTCTTCTATTCCATTTAATTGCCCAACTTTAGAAATAACTCCTCCAGGATACCAAACACCTGCTGTATATACAGGTTTATCTGAACAATTTAGATTGTTTTTAAACGCTTGCACATTAGGTATGTTACAAACAGGGTGTGGCAGTACATGTCCAAATATTCCAGACGGCATATGGCACTTTAGATATTCTGTTAGTCCTAATTCTTTAGTTTATGTTGAGTATAACATGTTAAGGATTGTTGCTATACAAGAGAGGTGGAGAAAGACATTATGTTGGATAAATGATACACCTTGCGATCCAACAAATGACAAATTAGTTTTAATTAGAGAGATGCAATTAATAGAAAGTCAAATATTAACTGCAAAATTTTTAGTTGAAGATAAAAATAATCCTACAGATGGAATACAAATGTATCGTCTGGCTGAAAGAAAATTAAATGATTTAAGTCGGGGTTGTCATACTTGTCATTAAAAATAAACCAAACCAATAATAATATGGAAAAGTGCACCAACTGTCAAAGGTCTTTAAGTTGTAGCTGCCAAAAAAGAGTTGCAACAAATGGTATGCAATGTTGTGCAGCATGTCTTCAAGAATATGAAAAAAGAGTACGTGATGAAAAACGATTACAGGAAGAAATAAAAAATAGAAAACTTTGATAAACTTTTTACAACACAAAAACGAAATAATTAGTAATTTTTGTAACACTTTTAAAAAGTTTGCATATAAAACTATTTGGGGTATAGATTTAAATTGTAATATAAAAAGTAAAGAATTAGTTTGGCTCGAACAACGATTACTTAGATATCAACAGTTGGATGATTGCTGTACTCAGTGTGCATCAAGTTATGCACCACAAAACTGTATATTGTCTTTAACTACTGTAAAAAATTCAAATCCTCAATTTCCATTTGTAGCGTTAACGCCGTATTGTAATACTCCAGGATGTAATTATTCTCCAGTAGGCGATTTTAATTCAGATTTTAATTCAGATTTTTTTAAATAATATATTTATGTTTCCAACAATTGCATCTTTACAGTCTTTTATTAATACATATGTCAATACTAATGGTACTGATAGTATTACAGGTGCAAATTTAAACTTAGCCTTAAGTGGTATAACAGAATTTTTAGGAACCGCTGGTGGTCCGACAATAGGATCACATAATGTAAATATTGCTACTAGTGGTGCTACAATAAGTAATACAATAATTCCACTATCTTTTACGCCTATAAGTACAGTAGTTCAAGCAGCGGTTCCATTTACAGGATTATCAAATTTTGTAATTGTTCTATCTTCTACGCCAACTACAAACGGAATTATAGTATATTATGAATCTTCTATTGCATCTACACCCTTTAATGTAACATTTTCTTATTTAGCAATATGACACCAAATCCACAATATTTAGGATTAGTAGATCAAGTTTATTGGTTAATTGAAGCGAGTAAGTTTCAAAAAAATCGTATAAATTATATTGAAACTATCTTAGCTGAAGGTGGTAGTAACTCACAACCATTAAATCAAATAGTAGTTGGTTCCGGTACAGGTATTACATCATTTAGTGATTTCAATTACAGTAATATTGCAGGTGGGACAGAAGGATTAAATGTAGGTGTTTTAGGTGTAAAATTATTAGAGATTAATACAAAACGACAAGCAATCGGGGATATTGATGGTAATATGACTCCTGGTGCAAAATTTTATACAAGTACAACTTCACCTATTTCATTTATATCAGGATTTACTACTAAGTTCGGAGATTACGTAGAGCTTACAGAAAACTATGCTCGATTGGGAGACATAGATAATAATCTAAGTACAACATATCTTGAGGAAGATTATGTAAATTCAGTTGCAATACAGACTAATGCAATCGCCACCCCAACAATGCAGGTTGATAATGGAAGTGGTACATTAACGATAAATGATGGTGTAAGAGGATTATATTATGATCCACCTTCTTTAGTTGCATCCTGTACAATAACACTTTCTTCCTCGCCTGTAGATGGTCAGGAAATAGTAATTTCTTTTGGAGGGCAATTAACAGGAAATAATATTGTGTGTACATCTACTACAATTTTACCTAATTCAGGGCAGCATATGTTAAAAAATCCAGTATCCTCTTTATCTACAAATACAGGTGACACTTATATTTTTAAATATAGAACTTCTAATACAACATGGTATTGTATGTCAAGTTATTAATTATAAACTCAAAATAAAATTTAATGTCTGCAACAGTAATCGTTTCAATTACAGGTATAATACTTTCTCTTCTAGGTGTTTGGATTGTTTTTATTCTAAGTGCAATAAAAAAGAGTCAAGATAGTACTAATAGAGAAATTAAAGAAATGAATAAGGATATTAGAGAGGTTCTTATTCAACTTGCAAAAAATGATGAAAAAATCATTAATATGACTACAAGAATTGATGACCTCGTTTCAACAATGAAGGAACTAGATCATCGCGTTTTAACTTTAGAACAGTCCTAATATGCCGTTTTACAGCGAAATTTTTTCAAGACTTATATCTAAAACTCCGCCTTTTTTTAAAAAAATAAGAGCATTGGGCTTATGTATAAGTGGTATTTGTGGTCCAGTAGTGGCAATACCCACAACGTATACAGGCGCAGTTATTTCAGACTCTATTCTTAAAATTTGTTCTCATTTATTAGTTGCTGGAGTTATAATGACCTCAGTAGCACAATTAACAAAAGATAATAATGCAACCATTGATACCAAATAGTACAAGTAATAATTGTGGAGATGTAACTGGTTCTAATTGTGTTCCTTATAATGGAACACCAATTCCATGCCTACCTAATTGCACCGGGTGGTCTGTAAGCGATGTATTATACAACTTAGGTCAAGAATCTTGTTATATACAAAGTATGTTGAATATGTCAGGATTAGATTTGTCATGTTTCTATACACCATGCCCATCGTGTCAAAACCCAACACAACTTATACCAGTACTTCAGTTAATGATAAACTATATGTGTTCTTTACAAACACAAATAACTTCTTTACAAACACAAGTAAATAATTTAACTTCTGGGACAGGTAGTACTGTTCCATGTACAAATTGTTAATAATATGCCTACACCAATACCAAATTGGGTTCCTAATATTTTAATAACCCTTCCAAGTAATTTACAATATAATGATACTAACGGAAATCCTGTTACATCATTATATCCATATAGTTATTTAGTATTAGTTGGGCAAAGTGTAAACAATCTTATTAGCAATTATACAACACTATCTACTGAAGTTACAACAATAAATTCTGAGATAGCGCATTTATATGCTGTTACTTCTGGTATTACTGCGCCTTATGTAACACCTGAAATAAACCCTCAGTGTTTAATGAGCGGTTGTACACTGCAACCAATTGATCAAGTACTATCAGAATTACTAACTTCTTATTGTGGATTAAATTCTTTTTTAGGAGGTATTTCTGGATTAGCAAGTGCAATAACTACAGAATGTCCCAATTTAAGTACTTCAAAATCATTTGCATCTCCTACAGCCTCAATGGGGTCTATTAGTGGGTGGGTTACAAATCCAACTACCGTTGCAAATACTTTAACAAATATTTGGTTAACACTTTGTGATGCTCGTGTTGGGATTTCTAATGCGTTAGCTGCTGTAACACCTACTTGCTCACAAGTAATAGTTAATTTCGCAGCATTAGTAGTAAGTTATACTTCAGGTATAAATGTTTTCTTTGACGGGTATACTTTTATTCCGTCTGGATTTACAGATGGGGGTTCAACAATTATAGTTACTGATTCTGCAAATAATACTTATACACAAGCAATTAATTTAGTAACTTTATCAACAACAGCAACACCTTTAAATATTGCAATAACAGGAACGGTTTTAATCCCAACTTCTAATTATACAATAACAGTCAAATCAATTTTAACAAATAGTACTCTTGGATTAACTTGTAATAAAACAACAAATATTGCAGTTCAAAATAATATTTCGTATTGCCCAACAATAAATGCAACCCCTGGCGCAGGATCAGTTACATTTACTTTAAATCCTTATTTAACAACAAGTGTAACTTATAGAGTGGATTTATATGCCGCATCTGGTGGAACAAGTCAACAAAATACTTCATTTACAAATCCTTCTACAATACAAACAGGAACATTTAGTGGATTAGCAAGAACAACTAATTATACATTAGTAACCACTACTACCTTAACAGGCGTTGCTCCATATGTATGTAGCGCAATACCTTTTACAACAACTTAAATTAATAAATAATGTGTAACTGTAATACAAGACCTTGTTCATGTCCTAATACAAATTGTGGTTGCCCACCGAATTATTCATTTAATCCGGCATTAAATACATGTCAAGGAACACCTTGTCAAGACACCTTACCAACAGCTTGTATTTTTTCTAGCGCATATTTATCTTGTACTAATCTTCCAACAAACACTGATTTGCAAACTATTCTTACAGCAATGGATGCAAAAATATGTCAATGCGGAAGTTGCTCAGGTACAACAAGTGGTACAACAGATTTACCTTTATTTTATGTAGATTCTCATAATACTGTTAATGGTGATGGAT
>Ga0214247_1000087_pt1 | contig 71667 bp, 57 predicted proteins | sample TroBogypolimnion_18_FD_153085 | JGI IMG/M metagenome (GOLD analysis project Ga0214247, IMG submission 153085) | Freshwater microbial communities from Trout Bog Lake, WI - 03JUN2009 hypolimnion | ecosystem: Environmental > Aquatic > Freshwater > Lake > Hypolimnion/Profundal zone ... | reverse complement strand
GTGCTGCAGAACTCGTCATCGCCAATACAGAGCTCAGTTTCCAAAACGATGAAAAAGAGAAGCGTGCTGCAGAACTCGTCATCGCCAATACAGAGCTCAACTTTCAAAACGATGAAAAAGAGAAGCGTGCTGCAGAACTCGTCATCGCCAATACAGAGCTCAGTTTCCAAAACGATGAAAAAGAGAAGCGTGCTGCGGAACTCGCCATCGCCAATACAGAGCTCAACTTTCAATATACTGAGAAAGGAATGCGTGCGGCGGAACTCGTGATTGCCAATACAGAGCTCATTTTCCAAAATAATGAGAAAGAGAAGCGTGCTGCTGAACTCGTCATCGCCAATAATGAGCTCACTATCGCAGCTACAGTTTTTGAATCACAAGAAGGTATGATTGTGACCGATGCCAGAAATGTCATTCTTCGCGTCAACTATGCTTTTACTGACATTACAGGTTATAGCGCAGAAGATACCATCGGTAAGACCCCTGCACTACTTAGCTCAGGCAAGCATAGCAAAGAGTTCTACGCCACCATGTGGGCGAGCCTCAATCGCATTGGCTACTGGGAAGGTGAAATTTGGAATAAACGAAAAAATGGTGAGCTCTTTCCAGAACATCTTTGCATAACAGTGATAAAAGATAAACTTGGCGTGATCACAAATTACGTTGCGACGATGAACGATATCACCATGAGTCGAAAAGCAGCGGATGAAATTCAGCAACTGGCCTTCTATGACGTACTGACAGGCCTGCCCAATCGGCGACTGCTGCTGGAAAGACTCAAGCTTGCATTGGCTTACAGTGTACGAACCGGAAATTACGGCTCGATATTTTTTCTGGATCTGGATAATTTCAAGGTACTTAACGATACACTTGGTCATGATATCGGTGATCTGCTACTGCAAGCCGTTGCGCAGCGACTTGAATCCTGTGTGCGTGAAGGAGACACCATCGCGCGTCTGGGCGGCGACGAGTTCGTGATCATTATTAATGCGTTAAGTAATCAACCGGTAGAAGCGGTAGCGCAGGCATTAGTTGTCGGAAAAAAGATTCTACGTGAGCTCAACCTGCCATATCTGCTTGCCTCCTATGAGTATCGCAGTACGCCCAGTATCGGAGCTAACCTTTTTATTGGTCACGAAATCAGCATTCAAGAGTTACTCAAACAGTCGGATATCGCCATGTATCAGGCCAAGAAAGCTGGCCGCAACACCTTGCAATTCTTTGATCCTGCCATGCAGGAAATTATTATTAAGCGAGCAGTGATGGAAGCTGAGTTGCAAACAGCCCTTGAAAACCGGCAGTTTCAGTTGTACTACCAGGTACAGATGGTTAGTTCCGGGCAGGCGTTAGGCGCGGAAGCCTTGATACGCTGGATACACCCTGAACGCGGCATAGTATCCCCTGCACACTTCATTCCACTGGCAGAGGAAACCGGCCAGATACTGCAAATCGGACATTGGGTGCTGGATACAGCCTGTGCGCAGCTAGCCGTATGGCAGAAAAACGATCTGACCCGGCATTTAACCCTGTCGGTAAACGTGAGTGCCCGACAATTCCATCAGGATGGCTTTATCGGCCAGGTTCGTCAGGTGTTACAGCAGCATGCGATTAATCCGACGAAGTTAAAGCTGGAGCCGACCGAAAGCATCCTGCTTGACGATATAGCAGAGGCTGTCGCAACCATGAACGCATTGAAAGAGCTCGGCGTTCAATTTGCACTGGACGATTTTGGAACAGGATTTTCGTCGTTGCAATACCTGAAAATACTGCCTTTAAATCAGCTCAAGATAGACCAGTCTTTTGTAAGAGATCTGGTTTCGGGGGCGAATGATCAGGCAATTGTGCGTACCATCATCGCCATGGCGCACGGCTTGAATCTGGATGTGATTGCTGAAGGTGTGGAAACAGCGGAACAGTTGCAAATTCTTCAGCAGAATGGTTGTAATCACTTTCAGGGCTATCTATTCGGTAAGCCTGTGCCGATTGAAAAATTTGAGCAGGCGCTTCGGAATGAATAGTAAACAGGGTAGTAAAAAGGGAGCATAGTAAACAGGGGACACACAGTAAACAGGGGACAGACCACGGTTTTTCTCATTTAATGTCTTGACCGATGCGTAATTTGGCATAAATCGCCATCTGCCGACATGGCTCATGCAGCACCTTATCGATCGCGGCGCGCATACGGTAGAGTTCAAAAGATGAAGCCTGATTCAGCGTTTTAAGAACGTCAGAAAAATTCATAACAAATTTATTTATGTTTTAAATAATCGTAGTATTCAAGATAGCGCATAGCATCAGTAAAAAAAAAGGCCAGCAACGAGCTGGCCTATTGTTTAAGCCGACTTCAAAATCAGAAGTGGTATCCAACAACAAAACTTGCGGAATTAGCAGAATTTTTGACCGTCAGCGGGCTGTTTTTCGCACTGCCACTCAACTGTTTAGCGCTCACGCCAGCATTGCTGAACCATTCCTTAGAGTAGCTGTGCATCCAGTTCAACTTCAACGCCGTATCCTTCACGCCGGAAGTTGCCGTGTAAGCTGTCAGCACGCCACCCGAGGCCGCTGCCTGCGCAGCATTCACACCGAAGTAAGTCTGCATATACTTACCGTCGGCCCAGTTTACTTCAACCCCGGCGCGTAATTTGTCTTCAGTCGACAGGCGAAGCTCATAACCACCGCCCAGTTCAACGCGTGAACCATTCGAACTGGCCGCGAATGCTGAAGTGACGTAACAATTGGTAAATTTCGCATTCAGAAAAGCACCCGCTTCCGCGGCATTGCTGACATTGCCCATCCCGTTGAGACGCGCGTCTACATTTTGATTACGGTGTGGAGCAAGGGTGAGGCGCAGACCGTATTTAACGTCCTTGTTTTCAGAAAAGTTATAACCGATACCGCGTGAAGTGCCGGCGAAAAACTGCCCGTTGTCGACTTCCAGCAAGGGCGCCAGGCGCAAACGATTTTTTGATGCGCCTTCGTAACGCGGAACGGAAGCCAGTCCGCCACCCAGTGTCACCTTCCAGTCATCACTGGCAGTTTGAGTCGTTGCAGTAACTTCATCCTCCGTACCTGGAATGCCGCTACCTTCGGCAAAAGCCAGAGATGAAGTGAATAACAATGGAAGTAACAGATTGATTTTTTTCATGATTATATTATTTTAATTCGCTAGAGAGTCGACATTATACAATGATAGCGCGTGCGCTCAAAACAGAGCCTGTTATCAGCTTAAGGGCAAGGCCTTGAGTTCGCGCCGCAAGGTGAGATAGTCAGGGCAGGCGGATGCTACCACACGCCAGAACGCCGCCGAATGGTTCATCTCCCGGCGGTGCGCCAATTCGTGCACCACCACGTAATCGGTCAATCGCTGCGGCAATTTGATCAACTGCAAATTCAGCCTGACCGTGCCGCGCGCAGTGCAACTACCCCAACGGGTTTTCGCGACAGAAATTTTTACTTCAGCCACAGAGACATTGAGCAAAGGCGAAAAATGCGCGATGCGTTCGGAAAACAGTATCATCGCCTGTCGCCGATACCAGTCGGTCACGCGCTTTGCGATCTTCGCTTCCGTGATTTCACCACGCACGGCCACCCGCAACTCACCGCCCTCCACAACGGGCAAGGCTGTCGCCGCAGACTGAGATACCCGCAACGTCAATAACTCACCCAGATAGGGAATACACTCCCCGTCCGCCCAGCACTGCGGTATTTGTTTGCGCGTCTGCCATCCGCCTAACTTTTCGATCACCCAATTCGCCCTGTCCTGCAACACGCTGTGCAGCCAGGTTTCCGAGGCACGCAACGGCATACTGACCGTCAACCCCCGGTCATCGATGCGTAAACCGATGCTGCGCCTTTTACTGCTGCGCTTTAAGGTATATTTGATTTCCTGTCCTGCCAGAACGGCGGCACGCTTCTCGACTGCTACAACGGAAGGTGTGTTGCGACGACTTGAAACGCGGGGCTTCGCAGGAGGCGACAGCAGAGTGCGCAGAGTTTTAAACATCAGTGCGCGAGTTGCAAAATCTCATTCTCTATCCACGTCTCGGTGCGGGTATTGATCTCATCGGCCTTAATCCCTTTCGTTACGATGGGTAGACCGATGCTCATGGTGACTAGACCGGGAAGTTTGATGAAAGAATTTCGTCCCCACAAACGTCCCGCGTTATGCGCCACCGGCACGACCGGCGCCCCGCTTGATGCTCCGAGCAAGGCTCCGCCTATCTTGTATTTACCGCGCTGACCAAAAGGGATACGCGTACCTTCCGGAAAAACGACCACACAAAATCCCTGCGCCAATCGCTGCTTACCCTGTTTTAGCAACTGTTTAACCGCGCCCTTGCCGTCGCTGCGGTTAATCGCAATGGGACTTGTCATCGCCAAACCCCAACCGAAGAACGGAATCCACAGCAATTCGCGCTTCAACACCCAGGCCTGCGGCGGAAAAATAAATTGCAACGCCAAGGTTTCCCAGGCCGACTGGTGTTTACACAACACAATACAGGGTTCAGCCGGTATATTTTCGATGCCACGCACCTCATACCGTATACCGCAGACCACCTGCAACAACCAGATCATGGTGCGTGCATAACTGGATATCAACCGGTAACGGGTGAGCGGTGTAAACGGAAAAGTTAACAAAGCCAGCAGGGAAAATAGTGTCGTGAGCACCACCTGCAACATCATGAATATCAACGAGCGTAGGACGACCATATTAATATAATTATTTGATTATTAGACCAATTTCTCAACAACAGCAGCCAGATCCGGCATGACGATCGTGCCCTCAGGCAAACCGCCATTAGCCTGTGTTTTCATCCCCTTGCCGGTCAACACCAGATAAGGTTGCCCCCCCAATGCAGCCGCCGGCATCAGATCGCGCAGTGAATCACCGACCACCGGCACACCGGAGAAACTTACGCTGTAACGCGCAGCGATCTCCTCCAGCATACCGGTATTAGGCTTACGGCAATCGCAGTGACTATCCGCCGTATGCGGGCAGAAAAATACCGCATCGATACGCGCACCGAACAACGCACAGGCCTTATGCATCTTGTCGTGAATGGCATTGAGGGTCGGCATATCGAACAAGCCGCGCCCGATGCCGGACTGATTTGTGGCCACCACGACGCGGTAATTCGCCTGATTCAACCGGGCAATCGCTTCCAGGCTACCCGGAATCGGCTGCCATTCGGCAGGACATTTTATAAACTGATCGGAATCGAAATTAATGACTCCATCGCGATCCAGGATGATCAGCTTCATGATGCCAGTCTCGACAAGTCAGCCACGCGGTTCATCGCAGCATGTAGTTGCCCCAGCAAGGCAAGACGGTTGGCGCGCAGCGCTGCGTCTTCCGCATTGACCATCACGCTATCGAAGAAGGCGTCCACCGGTACGCGTAGTGCCGCTAAAGCCTGCAAGGACGCTGTGTAGTCACCGCAGGCAAAAGCCGCATCGGCCTGTGGTGCAATCTGACCCAACGCCTGATGTAAAGCCAGTTCAGCGGCTTCGACCAGCAACGCCGCATCCACCTCCCCGCTCACCCCGCCCTCGACCTTCTTGAGGATATTGCCGACCCGCTTATTGGCGGCAGCAAGGGAAGCGGATTCAGCTAAAGCGGCAAAGGCGCGCACCGCTTCCAGTTGTTTCGGCACAAGGTAGATCTGCGCAGGATTCATGCACAGCACCGCATCCACCTGATTGGAGGTATAGCCCTGCTCGCGCATCATGCCGCCCATGCGTTCGAACATAAAGGTCTGAACTTCAGCCTGCGCATCGCCCAATAAACCACTCGGAAAACCGGCAAAGGCACTGGCCAGCAAATCAGATAAATTCAGCATCAATTGTTTTTCAATCAGCATACGGATCACACCCAGCGCATGGCGACGCAGCGCGAACGGGTCGCGGTCGCCAGTCGGAATCTGGCCGATGCCGAACATGCCCACCAAGGTCTCCAGCTTATCCGCCAAGGCGACACAAACCCCGGCCGGATTGCGCGGTAATTCGTCGCCCGCAAAGCGCGGCTTGTAATGATCTTCGATAGCGAACGCCACCTCATCAGACAAACCGTCATGCTGCGCGTAATAGCGCCCCATAATGCCTTGCAACTCGGGGAACTCGCCGACCATATCGGTCAACAGATCCGCCTTAGCCAACAGGGCGGCCTGATCAGCCTGATGTGCTAACGCCTCGCCACCCAGTTGCATACCGATGGCACGGGCAATCGCCTGTACACGCTCGACGCGTTCGCCTTGCGTACCCAGTTTGTTGTGATAAACCACACGGGACAGGCCGAGTACGCGTGCATCCAACGGTTTTTTCCTGTCCTGATCGAAGAAGAATTTAGCATCGGCTAGGCGCGGGCGCACCACACGCTCGTTACCGCTGACCACCAGACTCGCATCTTTCGGTGTGATATTAGAAACAATCAGGAATTTATTGGAAAGTTTTCCGTGCGCATCCAGCAGCGGGAAATACTTCTGATTCGCCTTCATGGTCAGAATCAAACACTCCTGCGGTACTTCCAGATAGACTTCCTCGAAGCACCCCGTCAGCACATTCGGGCGCTCAACCAGTGACGTTACTTCATCGAGCAAGTCATCATCCTGAATATATTGAAGATTTTCTTTAGCAGCGGCAGCGGATAACTGACGTACGATTTCACTACGGCGCTGAGTGAAACTGGCGATGACCGCACCTTCAATTTCCAGCTGGTGCGCATAGTTGTCGGCATCTTCCAGCACGATGCGATCGACCTTGGCTTCGAAGCGATGGCCCATCGTGGTGTTGCCCGCCGTCAAACCGAGTACGCTGACCGGAATGATCTTGCGACCATAAAGAGCGACCAGACTGTGAGCCGGACGGACAAAATTGACCACAGGCCAACCGTCACCGGTCGGATCGGGATAAGTCATCACCTTGGCAATCGGCAGTTTAGCTAAAGCCTCAGCCAGCGCTTTTTGCAGGCCATCCACCAGTTTCACTCCAGCAACCACGCTGTCAAAAAACAAAGCCTCCGCCTTGCCATCCATTTCACGTTTCAAATTCGGCACGACAGACGCATCCGCGCCCAAACTGGCGAGTTTCTTGAGCAGCACGGGCGTAGCATTTCCATCCGCATCCAACCCGACTTTAACCGGCATCAGTTTTTGGGAAACTGGTTTATCAGCCGCCTGCACGATCACGCGCTCAACATGTACCGCTAGACGGCGCGGCGAGGCAAACGCCGTCACTTCGCCACCGGGCAATACCAGACCTTGTGACACCAGACTGCCGGACAACATGCTGGCAAAACTTTCGCCCAGCTTTTTCAATGACTTAGGCGGCAACTCTTCAACAAACAATTCAACTAACAGATTCTTTATACTCATGCTGCCGCTCCTTCAATGCTGCCCGTCTGTCCTGAGCTTGCCGAAGGATTCAGGACAGGAATTCTTTGCGAGATCACCTCTTCCGCCCACGCCTTCGGTGCCATCGGAAAGCCTAAACGCGCACGACTGTCCAGATAAGCTGCCGCGACGCTGCGTGCCAGATTGCGAATCCGTCCAATGTAAGCGGCGCGTTCCGTGACAGATATCGCCCCTCTGGCATCGAGCAAGTTAAAGCTATGTGCCGCTTTCAACACCTGTTCATAGGCTGGCAACGACAGCTTATTTTCCATCAGATTCTTGGCCTGCTTCTCATGGCTGCTGAAAGCGCCCAACAAGAACTCCACATCACTGTGTTCGAAGTTGTAAGTCGATTGCTCAACCTCGTTTTGATGATAGACATCGCCGTAGGTGACACCCTCGGTCCAAACCAGATCATAAACGCTCTCCACACCTTGCAGATACATCGCCAGACGTTCCAGACCATAGGTAATTTCGCCGGTGATAGGACGGCAATCGATGCCGCCTACCTGTTGAAAATAGGTGAATTGGGTCACTTCCATGCCGTTCAACCAGACTTCCCAACCCAGACCCCACGCGCCCAGCGTCGGATTCTCCCAGTCATCTTCGACGAAGCGGATGTCGTTCTGCTTCAAATCGAAGCCCAGCGCTTCAAGCGATCCCAAATACAGTTCAAGAATATTAGCCGGTGCCGGTTTCAAGACAATCTGAAACTGGTAGTAATGCTGCAACCGGTTGGGATTTTCCCCGTAGCGTCCGTCTTTAGGGCGACGGGAAGGCTGCACATAGGCTGCGCGCCAGGGCTCAGGTCCTAGGGCGCGAAGAAACGTGGCCGTATGCGAAGTGCCCGCGCCGACTTCCATGTCGTAAGGTTGCAGTAGTGCACAACCTTGCTTGTCCCAATAATTCTGTAAAGTAAGGATGATTTGCTGAAAAGTAAGCATGAAATAACCGGCAGGATTTACTAAAGCGAGCATTTTACTGTTTTTCTGGCGGCTACGGCAGTCCCGCAGAAAAACTAAACCATTTCGCCCGAAAATTTCAAACTGATAGCGCTCCCGTCCGCATCAATATGCTGACTATTAACAGAGCGTTAAAATCGTATCTATCTAATTTTAAAAATAACTTTTTAAGACACCTGTCTTAGCTAACCACGGCCAAACGACAATCCAGCATAACAAACCTGTCAGCGCAATCCGCACCAACCATTCGACGAAGCCGCCCGTGCTAAAGACGGGAATCGCAATCTTGCTCTTCACCGGCCATAACAGCGGCACGCCACTGTTTGTCAACATATCACCTGCCAGATGAGACAGGTAACCGACCACGATCGCGGCCACGTATTCGGTCTGATAGCCGTACCGATGCATGATGAAAATGCCGGCCAGGATGGCAAACAGCGAGTGCGTAATGCCGCGATGACCAAATATCGCGCTGATCGGTCGAGACAAAAACGGCACCATGCTGCCAAAGGTCGATTTTGGATGGTCGATATCCGGCAGCAGGGATGCCGCGCCCGCAATGAGGATGGCTTCCGGATGCAGCGGCAGACCGCGCAATTGTGCATAGCCCAGCCAGCAATTTAAGCCGAACAGGACGTGAGTTGATGCCATCATTACTGAGAATTACCCGAGGTGATTGATAAAAATTGATTTATTGAATGAAACATCGGGCGCGCGGCCCGACATTCTGGAGAGGAAATGCCTGAAAAAAACTGAGGCGAAGAAACCGTTAACGCTTGATCTCTTCGATGGAAACGACTTTGCGGATCACTTCACCTTCGATGATCTCGCCCTTGAAATTCTCGTCCGTGAATCCAGCGGCATCGTTCGCCGCTTCATTCATCGCCCCGCGCTGTTCACGCATCAACTTGCGCACGGCACGGGTTTTCCACCATAGCCAGGTGAAGACGATCACGCCAGCCACGGCGATAAAGGCCAGCAGCACGGCGGAGAACATCATGCCGAAAGCAATCAGCACGATGGTCGAGATCAGGGCGATGAGTTTTTGCATGGCAGAACTTATACCGCCTGACCTGCCGCGAAGCCCGAAGCCCAGGCCCACTGGAAGTTATAGCCGCCCAGTTGCCCCGTGACATCCACCACTTCACCGATGAAGTACAGCCCCGGTACATCGTTGCATTCCATGGTCTTGGAAGAGAGCGCCTGAGTGTCGATACCGCCGCAAGTCACTTCCGCCTTGGCGTAACCCATGGTGCCGGAAGGCGTGACCTGCCAGTCGTGCAACTGCTCCGCGATGACTTTACGTTGTTTATCATTATATTGATTCAACGGTTTGTTTTCAAAAGACTTACTCTGTTCACACCAGACATCGGCAAAGCTCTTAGGGAACCATTGCACCAGGAAATTCGACAGCAGCTTTTTGCTGGTCTTATTTTCAGTCAACACGACTTCCATATCCAGATCGGGCAACATGTTGATGTGCAAGGCCTCACCGTGTTGCCAGTAAGAAGACGCCTGCAAGATCACCGGACCGCTCAAGCCGCGATGCGTCACCAGCATATCCTCACGGAACGACTGTTTGCCCGCAGTGACGATGGCCGGAAAGGATACTCCGGTCAGATCGGCATAAGGCTTCCATTCATCCGGCGCGAAAGTCAACGGCACTAGCCCTGCACGCAGTTTGGTAATCGGCACGCCGAACTGCTCGGCGACGTGATAACCGTAAGGCGTCGCGCCGGTCTTGGGGATGGACAAACCCCCAGTGGCGATCACCAGCGAGACACCTTCGAATTCGCCGCGCGAGGTGGACACGTAGAACTTAGCCTTCTTGCCTATGCCCGCATCCGCTTCGTAAGGAGTGTGTTTAATGCCCTCGATCTCGCAGTTCATAAAACGCTTCACACCCGCCGCATCGCACTCGGTGCGCAGCATGGCGATGATTACTTCGGACTCGTCATCGCAGAACAACTGTCCTAGCGTCTTCTCGTGAAATTTAATATTGTGTTTTTGCAATAGCTGAACAAAATCGTTCGGTGTGTAGCGTGCCAGCGCCGAGCGGCAGAAATGCGGATTGTTCGAGATGAAGTTCTCAGGCTTGGCGTTGATATTGGTGAAGTTGCAATGACCGCCGCCCGAGATGCGAATTTTTTCCGCGAGTTTCTTGGCGTGATCGAGCAGCACCACGGAACGTCCGCGTAGTCCCGCCTGTAGCGCACACATCAGGCCTGCTGCACCTGAACCGATAATAATGACATCTGATTTCATAGTTGTTCCGTACTACCCAAAGCGGGCTAAATTAATGATTATTTACAATTCGTTGATTATATTGTATTTTTTGTTTTAATGCGCGTTTTTCCTGACAAAGACACTCACCGCATCACGGTATTCGGTCCAGCCTATGCTCCCGCTGTTGTTGTGTTCTCCCCCTTCAATCAGTAACAGCGACTTGGTTTGCGGCGCTGCCGCATAGAGCTGCCGCCCCATCGCTACAGGAATTTTTTTATCCCAGGTGCCGTGGATAAACAACACCGGAATTTTCAACTTAGGCACTTTTTTGATCGATTCAAAACGCTGATTGAGCAGATAAGCTATCGGCAAAAATCCGTAATCCTTCTCGCCCATCGCAATCATTGAAGTAAACGTACTCTCCGTGATCAACCCTGCCGCATCAGGATGATGCACCGCCAGATCGATGGCGATTGCCCCGCCCAGCGAATGTCCGTAGATAATGGTCTGCCGTGGATAGACGCCGCGCTGAGTGAACAGATACTGCCAGACCGCCTCGGCATCCTCGTAAACATGGGCTTCACTGGGCGATCCCGTGCTCTTGCCGAAACCGCGATAATCCGCCAACAGCACGTTGTAGCCCAGCTTATGCAGACGCTGAGTCTGATCCAGATTGTTGCCGATATTCCGATAATTGCCGTGAAAATATAAAACGGTAGGCGCATACGCCGCATCCGCTTTGATCCACCAGCCATCGAGTTCGCCGCGATCCGCCCCGCTACCCACCGGAATGCGCACCCTATCGTACTTCATCCCCATGCGATCGGGCGTAGTCTGCCAGACGGCGGTCGGCTCGAACACCTGCTGCTTCTGGGTCGCCCACATATAGCCGCAGGCCGAGCCGTACAGCAACCCCAGTGCACCCACTCCGATCGCTAAACGGCGCCCCCAGGTTTTCATATCGCCTCCTCCTGCTGTTTCCAGAGACATGCGCCCTTGCTGGCCTTGTCGATATCGAGCAACTGTTGCGCATGCATCGCCAACTCCTCATCGGTAGGTAAAATCACTCGCACGCTCGGGCGCGAGGCATCTGTACTCAACACAGCCTGTTGTCGGACGGTGGGCGCGGCGTCATCCCCTAACAAGCTCTCCTGGCCGCGCGTCATGGCAAAATACACTTCGGCCAGCAACTCGGTATCGAGCAGCGCGCCGTGCAGCGTACGATGGGTGTTATCTATCTCATAACGGCTGCACAGCGCATCCAGTCCGTTTCTCTTGCCCGGATGCATCTCACGGGCCATCTTGAGCGTGTCTACCACCGGATTTTCCAGCGGAGGCAGACCCAGCAGACGCAATTCGTTGTTGATAAAGCTCATATCGAACGGCGCGTTATGCGCCATCAATTCCGCGCCCTCGACAAATTTCAGAAAGCTGGTCGCGATATCGGCGAATTTGGCGCGCCCCTTCAACATATCCCAGGTGAAACCGTGCACGCGCGCGGCCTCTTCGTCCACCTCGCGTTCAGGGTCAAGATAATAGTGGAAATGCTGCTTGGAGACTTTACGCCCGTCCAGCGCAATCGCCGCTATCTCTATGATGCGATGACCTTTTTTAGGATCAAGGCCGGTGGTTTCGGTATCGAGAACAATCTTACGCATGAGAACACCCCTTAACTTCGATTTTGCGTAGCAACTCGTTTGCCTCCTCGCCCGCAAGCGGGAGAGGATTGAGGTGAGGGTAACGCGCATGACTAACTTCATTATTTTTACGCATGCACGTTATCCCGAGACTGCTGCTGGATCATTTCCACCCCGCGATTGGCCAGCACATCGGCGTGCTCATTGCCGGCATGCCCTGAATGCCCCTTCACCCAGATCCATTCGATTTCGTGTTTCAACACCGCTGCATCCAGACGACGCCACAAATCTTCATTTTTGACCGGTTGACGACTGGACGTCTTCCAGCCAGCCTTCTTCCAGCCAGCCAGCCAGGTGGTAATGCCTTGCAACACATACTTGGAATCGGTATGCAGCTTCACATTGCACTGACGGGTCAACGCTTCCAGCGCGGAAATTGCTCCCATCAACTCCATGCGATTGTTAGTGGTGTGCGCCTCGCCGCCAAATAACTCGCGCTCCGTACCCTTGGCACGCAGTAACGCGCCCCAACCACCCACACCGGGATTGCCCTTGCAGGCCCCGTCGGTAAAAATCTCTACTACGTCATTCGTCATTCTTCTCTTTCTGTCGTTCGATGTTATTCGACTCGAAATTGCTTTGTGTATTGTGCAATTTCGGTGCAGCCGGGATCAGTTTCTTCACCAGTACCGTATTCCATTTGGGTTTAATCAGCCTCATGCCCGGTACGCGTTTGATGGCATGGATAAAATACACCCCGCCGCTGCCCGGCCACCAGCGTTTACCCGCCGCCTCCAGCCAGCGATTACGCCCCAGCCATTTTTCCTGACGAAACGGCGGCGCATAAGCGGCAAAGCGGATCACCGCCACTTCAAAACCCAGCAGCGCCAGCCAATCCCTCAAGCGATACAGGGCAATAAAGTGACCGCACCACGGATATCCGCGCCGTCTGCCCAACGCCCTGTGCATACCCCACAGACTGTGCGGATTAAAGCCGCTGATCAGCAGGCTGCCCTCCGGCATCAGCACCCGTTCCACCTCGCGCAAAATCGCATGCGGCTGACGGGCAAATTCCAGCACATGCGGCATCAGCACCAGATCCAGACTGGCGGTCGCCAGCGGCAGCTCATCGCCACACAGCCTCACGTTCGCGCCGGGCTGATCCGCGCCGGTAAAACGCAAGGGGATGCGGCTGTTGCGAAGAAAATCCTGCTCGGACAACCCCAGTTGCAGCGCGTTATAGCCGAAAATATCGTTGACCGTGTGATCAAAATAATCCTGCTCGCGCCGCAGCACATAGCCGCCCTGTTCAGAGGCAAACCACTCACTCAAACTATGTGCAGTTGACATACAATCGGGCATCGCTCAACTTTCATCGATTCATCATGACCATGTTCAAAATTACCGCCATTCCCGCCCTGAACGACAATTATATCTGGGCCATCCACAACGACAGTGTCGCCTTCGTCGTCGATCCGGGCGAGACTGAACCTGTGCTGGAATTCCTGGCGGCCAATCAGCTTGCCCTGACGGGAATACTCTGCACCCACCGGCACCACGATCATATCGGCGGAATTGCAAAATTGCGCGCAGTATACAACGTCCCCGTGTACGGGCGCTGCCATCCGGGCAATCCGCACATCAGCCATGATCTGCAAGGCGGCGAACAACTGAAGCTTGACGCATTCGGTCTGACCTTCGATATCATCGCCGTGCCGGGGCATCTGGACGACCATATCGCCTATTACGCCTCAGCAGGTTCTGGCATTCTGTTCTGCGGTGACGTACTGTTCGGTGCAGGCTGCGGCAAGAGCTTTGAAGGAACTGTTGCGCAACTATATGATTCTTTGAAAAAATTATCAGAACTACCGGATGCGACGCTGATGTATTGTGCCCACGAATACACCGCCTCCAATCTGCGCTTTGCCGCAATCTGCGATCCGGACAACCCGGCTGTTCAGCAGCGCATCAGCGACACGCGCGAACTTAGGGCTGCCAACCTCTCCACCGTACCTTCGACCATGCAACTGGAAAAGGCCACCAACCCTTTCCTGCGTTATAACGATGCGGACATCATCAAGGTATTGCAACAACGGGGGCTGACAGACACCTCGGGACAGGCTGTCTTCACCGCTTTGAGGTTGTGGCGGGATAAATTCTAAACTCTTACATGAACGAAAATACACACGTTCCGAACCACCAGCAGCCCCTGCGCGCCGCCGAAGCTGCCCCGCAAACAGCGGTGAAGTTGGGCGAGGACTGTTCATTCAGGAATAGGCGATTTATCGCCTTATATTCCGTGGGAATACCCTTGCGGCATTTGAGCACGTGGTCGCGCAGCGAATCGTGCGAGTTCCGCAGCCCCGCTGCTTATGGGACAGCAAGGGTACGCATCCTGTCTGCTATCAGACAGGATGGCGCGGCAAACCGGGGTCGCCTTTTCTTTGGTTACTTTCTTTTGGCGACGCAAAAGAAAGTAACCAGCCGCCGGGCTGCCCCCGGCAAAAGCAATGTCAATGAAACTAGCTACGACAAACCACGCAACACCTTGATCAACGAAGCCATCTCACACTAGCCATCATGCCCTCATCTCAAGCTCTGCAACCCGGATTCATCGCCTTTCACAGCAATCGCTCGGAGAATCTGGCCGAGATCGTGATCGAATGGATACAGCGCCACCCCCTGCCCGCACTAGATGAAGAAATTATTCTGGTGCAGAGCAACGGCATGGCCGAATGGGTCAAGATGGAGTTAGCCCGCAGGGCAGGTGTCTGCGCCGCCACCCGGGTCGATCTGCCCTCGCGCTTCTTGTGGCGCACTTACCGTCAGATACTGGGACGAGACGCCGTGCCCGTCGAATCGCCGCTGGACAAGGTGCCGATGATCTGGCGACTCATGAAGATATTGCCGGAACTGACAGAACGAGATGAATTCGCCCCGATCGCAGGATTTTTAAGGGAGGATGAGCCGGAGCGAATGCTGCAACTGGCCGCCCGCTTAGCCGATCTGTTCGACCAGTACCAGAACTACCGCGCTGACTGGCTGGAAGCCTGGGAGACAGGAGGCAACCAGCTGATCATGGCGGACGGAAAGTTTGCTGATCTACCCGACGAGCAGCGCTGGCAACCGGTGTTGTGGCGCGCAGTGATAAATATGCTGGACGAGCAGCAAAGGCTAAGCATCCGCCCCCGTTTGCATCAACGCGTGCTGGCGAAGCTCACCTCCTCCGCACCAGAGGGCAAAATTGCCCAGCGCGTGATTGTCTTCGGTATGAGCCAGATTCCCTGGACGACTCTGCAGGCGCTAGCCGCGTTAGCTCCCTACAGCCAAATCATTCTGGCGATTCCCAATCCGTGTCAGTACTACTGGGGCGACATCATGGACGGGCGCGAATTGCTGCGTTCACAGCGCCGCCGTCAACCTTTCCGCAAGAACCTTGAGCTGGCTAACATACCGCTGGAAGACATGCACGCCCACGCACATCCTTTGCTTGCCGCCTGGGGACGTCAGGGTCGCGACTTTGTTCGTCAACTCGATGTATTCGACGATGCAGAACGTAGCCGTCAGCAGTTCGATCTGGCGCGCATCGACTTGTTTGACGACACCATTGATGACGAGCAGACGCCTTTGCTCAAACAGGTGCAGAACCGCATCCGCGACCTCACGCCTTTAGAAGAGCACGAAGCACCGCCGATAGACGATGAAGATAGATCCATCGTGTTTCACAGTGCGCACAGCCGCGTGCGCGAGTTGGAAATCCTGCACGATCAATTGCTCGACTTATTGGCGAAACCCGATGCGAAGCTCAATCCGCGCGACATCATCGTGATGGTGCCCGACATCGAGCAGATGGCGCCTTTCATCCGTGCGGTATTCGGCCTGTACAAGCAGAACGATGCGCGATATATCCCCTACGATATTGCCGACATGAGCGCGAAGGCCAGCAACCCGCTGATCGGCGCGATAGACTGGTTGCTGAGTCTGCCCAGTCAGCGCTGCACCATGAGCGAACTGGTGGATTTGCTGGAATTACCCGCCATCGCCGCCCGCTTCGGCATAGATCAGGAAGCGCTACCCCGCCTGACCTTCTGGATGGCGGGTGCCGGAATCCGCTGGGGGATCAATGAGCAGCACCGCAGCGATCTGGGACTGGCCGCCTGCGGTGAGCAAAACAGCGCGTGGTTCGGTCTGCGCCGCATGCTGATGGGCTACGCCTGCGGTCAGGTGCCAAGTACGCAGGACTGCGAGATCGAACCCTATGCCGAAGTCGGCGGACTGGAGGCGGAACTAGCAGGATCCCTCGCCCATCTGTTGCAGTCGCTGGTGAACTGGTCGAACATTGCCAATACGCCCGCCACACCTAAAAACTGGATAGCCCGCTTCCGTACCCTGCTCGCCGACATCGCAAAGGCTGAGAGCGAGACGGATCAACAGGCGCTGGACGCCTTACACGACGGGCTGCAAGCCTGGCACAGCGCGTGCGAGCAGGCCGGATTTATTGATGCCGTATCGCTCAAGGTGGCCGGTGCGGCCTGGATGGAAGCGCTCAAGACGCCTAGCCTTAATCAACAATTCAGGGCGGGAGGCGTGACTTTCTGCACGCTGATGCCGATGCGTGCCATTCCGTTTGAGGTAGTCTGCCTGCTGGGCATGAACGATGGAGACTACCCGCGACGCGCCATGCGCAGCGATTTCGATCTGATGGGCTTGCCCGGCACCAGCCGCCCGGGAGACCGTTCGCGCCGCGATGATGACAGACAGCTAATGCTCGAATCCCTGCTCTCGGCCCGCCGCGTGTTTTATGTCAGCTGGTGCGGCCACAGCGTGCGCGACAACAGCGAACAACCGCCTTCGGTGCTGGTCTCCCAGTTGCGCGATTACCTTAGCGCCGGATGGGCACCTGAAGTCGTGACTGAACGCACCACATCGCATCCTCTGCAACCGTTTAGCCGTCGCTATTTCGAAACGGACAGCCCGCTCACCACCCACGCGCGCGAATGGCGGGACATGCATCAATCCCCGTCGGGCGAAGCCGAAGCATCTTCCCCTTTGGTCGCCTTCGTGCCAGATGTGCCGCTCACCATCAACCAGCTGACGCATTTTCTGCGCAAACCCGTCAAGGCATTTTTCCGCAAACGTCTGCTGGTCAGCTTTGCCGATGAACTAGCAGAAAACGAGGATGTGGAGTGTTTTTCGGTGGACGGTTTGCAGGAATACGGGCTGATACAGACGTTGCTGGCCACCGCCACCGCAGATCCCGCTTCCGAATCGGCCGGAATCCAGCGGTTTTTGACGCAGCTGCGCAAATCGGGTGCCCTGCCCTTCAAGGGTTTGGGTGACATCGAACAAAAGTCCTTGCGGGATACCTTGCACAAGATGCTCACCGCCTGGCATGAGGCACAATCACGTTATCCGAACCCGGCAGAACGCCAGTCGATACGGGTACAACAGGGTGAAGTCATCCTCGAAGACTGGATAGACCATTTACGCCGTGGCGGGGTCGAACACGCCGATCAACTGGCTTGGCTGGAACTGGATCCCGGCAATCTGCTTGAAAACAAGGAAGAAGCAGATGCCCGCCCTGACAAGATGTTAGGCTCGTGGGTGCGCTCTCTGGCAGTTGCCGCCAGCGGCGTCATGGCAACCGGCATTCTGGTCGGACGCGACGGCACCGTCACCATTACCCCCATGCCGCAAGTAAAGGCTACAGAGACGCTGAGTATGCTGCTCAACTTATGGCTGGATGGCATGAATACCCCCCTGCCCCTGCCGCCCAAAACCGCCATCGCGCATTTAAATGACAAAAATCCCGCAGCCCTATATGAAGGCGGATACATGACGCGTGGCGAAGTGGACGAGCCCTGTATGGCCAGAATCTATCCGGATTTTGAGGCGCTCACCGAGTCGGGCCGCTTCGAACAACTGGCGCGCGAGGTCTACGGCCCGTTGCTCGAATGGATGAATGAGCACGTAAACGCCGACTTCCATGCGAATGAAGGAGATGCCGCATGAGCGCCATTTTGCAACCCGAAAGCTTTGACCTGTGGGGCAGTCGACTGATCGAAGCCAGTGCCGGAACGGGCAAGACCTACACCATCGCCGCGCTGTATCTGCGTCTTGTGCTGGGTCACGGCGGCGAGCACGGATTTTTGCGCCCGCTGCGCCCGTCAGAAATTCTGGTGATGACCTTCACGCGTGCCGCCACCCGCGAGCTGTCCGATCGCATCCGCGCGCAACTACTCCTTGCGGCACAATGCTTCAGGGGCGAGATAGAAGTCGATGAAAACAATAAGTATCTGAATATACTAATTAATTCATACGAAGATGAGGCGCTGCGCAACCGGGCTGCATGGGCGTTATCCACCGCCGCAGAAGGCATGGACGACGCCTCGGTGCACACCATCGATGCTTGGTGTCAGCGCATGCTCAAAGAACACGCATTCGACAGCGGCAATCTGTTCGACGAGGAACTGGTCGCCGATGAACAAGCCATGCGAATTGAAGCAATACAGGATTACTGGCGGCTGTCGTGCTATCCCTTAGGTGCGGAAGCCTTGTCGCAGGTGCTGAAAATCTGGCGCAATCTGGATGCGCTGATAGCCGATATGCGCGAACTGATCAATCAGGACATCCCTAAAATTTCGGGCAGCGACACCCTGCTGACGGTATTAAACCATGCCAGCGCCGAACGCGCAGCAACGCTGGTGAAGCTCAAATCAGGCTGGGATGTGAAAGCCGACGCCATGCGGATTTGGCTGAACGATCAGACCGCCGATAAAAAGAACGGCTGGGATGGCCGTCGACTCAGCCCTAAAAATTACGGCAACTGGCTGGACACGCTCAAAGCCTGGTCTGCCGGTCAGGATGAAATCCCGGATTTAAAAACAGGATGGGAGCGCTTTACCCCGGAAGGATTACTGACGGCGCGCAAAGATGACGCCCCCTCAATAATACTGCCGGCTGAATTTGCCGAATTTGCCGTGCTTAAAGCGGCGATCGCGCAATTGCCGGACGTAAAGGTAGCGGTACGCCTGCACGCCGCCGCCCGTGTGGCAGAACGATTGGTGGAATTAAAACGCAGAACCGCCAGCTTCGGCTTTTCGGATATGCTGAACCGTCTCAATGCCGCCTTGCACGGGAAGAACGGCGAAACATTGCGGCAACGCATACGCACCCAATATCCGGTCATCCTGATCGATGAATTCCAGGACACCTCGCCGCTGCAATATCAGATTTTCAACCGGATCTACCAGACCGACGCCAACGATAGAGAGAGCGCCATGCTATTGATCGGCGACCCGAAACAGTCGATCTACGGCTTTCGCGGCGCGGATATCAACAGCTATATGCGCGCCCGCCGCGCAACAGACGGACGCCACTATGTGCTGGAGACTAATTACCGTTCAACGACAGCGCTGGTCGGCGTGGTGAATCACTGGTTCAGCCATGCGGAAAAACAGCGCAGCGCGGGTGCTTTCATGTACCGCATGCCTAATGACAACCCGCTGCCGTTCGAAATCTCAGGCGTGCGCGGACGCTGTGAACGACTGGTCGATGCAAAAGGTGCGGTGCCCGCCATGACGCTGGTGCACGATCTGACTTTGCGCAATACCGAGAGCACCCGAAAACTGTTCGCCGCGCGCTGTGCGGAGCAGATCGTCACTTGGCTCAATGACCCGTCCGCAGGTTTTGCCGATGGTGGATTCAAGCCCCTGCGCCCTGCCGATATCGCCATTCTGGTGCGCACCGGCAAGGAAGCGACTGCGGTGCGGCGTGCACTGGCGAAGCGCTCTGTGGCTTCCGTTTATCTGTCCGACAAGGACTCGGTATTCGACAGCATGGAAGCGCACGATCTGGTGCACTGGCTGCGCGCGGTCGCCAACCCGCAGGAAGTCAGACTGGTCAGAGCCGCGCTGGCAACGACAACCATAGGTTTGAGTCTGGATGAACTGGGCAAACTTGCCAACGACGACGAAGCCTTCGATGCACGCTGCGAACAACTGCGCCAGCTGCGCTGCGTGTGGCAGTCGCAGGGCGTGTTGGCGATGCTGCGCCAGACACTACACCAATTGGAACTGGCCGCGAAATGGCTCAATACCAATACTGGCGAACGCAAACTGACCAACTACCTGCATCTGGCGGAGTTGCTGCAATCCGCGAGCAGTGCACTGGACGGGGAACTGGCGCTGATCCGCTGGCTGCAGATCGAAATCGCAGAAGTCGGCAGTCAGAACGATGAACAGGTGGTGAGACTGGAGAGCGATGCGGATCTGGTCAAGGTCATCACCATCCACAAGAGCAAGGGGCTGGAATATCCGCTGGTGTGTCTGCCCTACGCCAGCAGTTTCAGGGAGAGGGATCGCAAACTGACCCGTTTCGTCAACCTTGCCGACGAGACAGGGGAACGCCGCCTGCGTTTGCAATTCACCGACGAGGAACTGGCAGAGGCCGACCGCGACCGGCTGAAGGAGGATTTGCGGCTGCTGTATGTCGCCCTGACGCGCGCCCGCCACAGCCTATGGGTCGGCTTTTCCACCAATAAAGTCGGTAGAGGCGAAAAGTGCGTCTCGCATAAGAGCGCAGCCGGTTATGTGCTGGGAGGAACGGATGCGATCAACGCAGCTGACTGGCTAACCCCTTTACAACAATTTGCAACTGATTGCCCGGATATCGTATTGCAAGCGGCAGAACCCGACACCGCGTGCACGACCCTTATCGCCGCAGCATCAGATATCTCGTTACAAAATAGCCACGACTATCAGGCGAGTTTTGAACGCAACTGGGGTATCTCCAGTTTCTCGCGCTTAACGCGCGATTTGAAAACCGAGTCAGGCGCGTTGTCGCCCATACAAATGACGCGCCCCGCCGATGATGAACCGGATGACCAGCCAGTCCATTCCCGGCGCAAACCGATGGGCTGGCATGGTTTCGCCAGAGGAATGGCGGCAGGTAATTTCTTACACGAACAACTGGAATGGCTGGCCGCAGACAATTTTACGTTACCCGGCAACGAGCAGCTCACCGAGCGACTGCGACGCCGCTGCGAAAATGCCGGACGCGGCGAACACGCCGATCAGGTCATCAACTGGTTGAGCACGGTGGTACAAACTCGCTTACCCGGCCCGAATGTCTCGCTCAGGGAGCTGACCCGCATACTGCCTGAAATGGAATTCTGGTTACCCGCCGAAAACATAGCAGCGGCGCATATCGACCGACTGTGCAGAGCGCATTTGTTACCCGGCGTCGATCGCCCTCGATTGGCCGAACGACAGCTGCACGGCATGCTGATGGGTTTTGTCGATCTGGTGTTTGAACATCAGGGCAAGTACTGGATACTGGATTACAAGTCCAATCATCTGGGTGATGACGATGCTGCCTATAGCGAAGACGCACAGGCAGCGGCCATGGCGAAACACCGCTATGACGTGCAGGCGGCGATCTACATGTTGGCCTTGCACCGACTGCTGAGAGTTAGACTTGGCGACAACTACGATCCCGAGCAGCACTTAGGGGGTGCGGTCTATCTGTTCCTGCGCGGCGTGAACGGGCCGCAAAACGGCGTCTGTCTACTCCCCGCCACAGCCCAGTTGCTGGCGGCGCTCGATACGATGACAGGAGATGCGGCATGAGTACATTGACCCCAAACCACATTCCGGAAACCTTGGCTGATCCGATGACCATATTACACACGTGGGCCGATCAGGGCTGGCTGCGCCGTCTGGACAGTGCGATGGCAGATTTTATATTCGAACTCGATCCGAACGCCACGCCTGCACTACTGGTCTGCACCGCCTTGCTAGCGCAGATGGAGGGGCGCGGACACACCTGCTTGCCACTAAAATCAATAAATCAACCAAATCAAATACTTGCATGGCCTATTGAAAATCAGGATGAACTGGAGTCGCTGTGGACTACGCTGCCCAATAATTTACCAGATTGGTTGAGCGCGTTGCGTGCCAGCCCGCTGGTGCGCCAGATTTCGCCGCAACCGGAACACTCACAAGCCGATACCGGACAACCGCTGGTGTTGAGCGGCAGCGAGGAAGAGCCTTTGCTGTATCTGCGCCGCTACTATCTGCACGAGGAGCAGGTCGCGAACGACATATTGCAACGCACAAAGGCGGCACATCCGGTCGATGAAGCGCTGGCACAACGCTGGTTGGGTCGCCTGTTCGACACAGACGTAACAGACGAAGTCAACTGGCAAAAAATCGCTTGCGCAGTGGCTTTACGCGCCAGCCTGACCGTCATCACCGGCGGCCCCGGTACCGGCAAAACCTATACCGCAGCGCGATTGCTAGCCCTGCTGTTCGCCATCGACAAGAATCCTGAACGATTGCGTGTGGCGCTCGCCGCGCCGACCGGAAAAGCCGCCGCCCGCTTGCGTCAGTCTATCGACAGCTCCTTGCAGGAACTGGATTTAAGACTGGGCGACGAGCTCAATCTGGACAGTTTTACCCGGCGCATGGGCGCGGCCAGAACCCTGCACTCGCTCTTGGGCGCACGCCCCGACACGAGGATGATGCGCTTCAATGCCAGCCACCCGCTCGATATCGATATTCTCATCGTGGACGAGGCGTCCATGATCCATCTGGAAATGATGTCGGCGCTGTTGCAGGCGATGCCAGCCGGCGCGAAGGTGATCCTATTGGGCGACAAGGATCAGTTGGCCTCGGTGGAAGCCGGTTCAGTGCTGGGCGATCTTTGCCAAGGCGCATCTAATGGAAATTATAATTTAGAAACAAATCGTTATATAAAATCCGTCTCAGAAATTACCCTACCCGCTGAATTTCTCGCCGACAATATCAGACCAACGCCGCTGGCGCAGCAAACCGTCATGCTGCGCAAGAGTCGCCGCTTTGGCGGTCTGATCGGTCAGTTAGCATTAGCGGTCAATGACGGAAACGGCGTTGTGGCACAGCGATTGATCAACACCGATACGACCGGAGTTTTGCAAGCCACTCACCATCCCACGCTGGCCACGGCACTCAATCTGGCTGTGCATGGCAGAACCGGCGCGACGGCCTGTTACGCAGATTATTTACGTCTGGTGAACACCAAGCCCGTCGAACCAGCGCATCACGATGCATGGGTGAAAAGCGTGCTGACAGCATTCGATCGTTTCCGCATCTTATGCGCGGTTCACGAGGGTGACTGGGGAACGCAAAACTTAAATACATCGGTCCAGCAGGCATTAGCCGCAGCCGGTCTGTTAAAACCCAAGGGCGAGTGGTTTAGCGGTCGTCCGGTGATGGTCACCCGCAACGATGCCGAACTGGGCGTCTTCAACGGCGATGTGGGCGTCACGCTGCCAGGACAACTGGGTGCACTGCGCGTCTACTTTCTGGACGGCGATCAACTGCGCTCGGTGGGGGTGAACCGCTTAGCGCATGTTGAAACCGCCTTTGCCATGACCGTACACAAATGCCAAGGCTCGGAATTTTTCCACACCGCTCTGGTGTTGCCGCAGGGCGGTGCCAGGCTGTTAACCCGAGAACTGGTCTACACCGGGATCACCCGCGCCCGCGAGCATTTCACGCTGATCGAGGGGCAATCCGGCTTACTGCATCAGGCGATCGAACATCAGTCCGAACGCGCCAGCGGGTTGGAAAGGTTGCTGGGAGACGGGTAGTGGGAAGTGGGAAGTGGGAAGTGGGAAGTGGGAAGTGGGAAGTGGGAGTGTAAACTTTTTCACACCACGGCGCGGTCAACGTGCGCTACGCTGCGCAGATGGTTATCTTCACCCTCTTCTTTACGCTGGGCGTCTGGCTGCTGCAACAGCAGTCGGCGCTGCCCGATTTTGACTATGCCTGGCTGCTGACGGGGATTGCACTTTCCTACCCGCTGCATCGCATCCGACAATCGGGCACCTTTTCATCTTTTATTTTTCGTTTTGCGAACACTTTGCTGGTCGCAGCCTTTGCCCTTACGCTCGGTTTTTATCACGCCGCGTGGACGGGCGAACGAAGGCTGGCGATCAGCCTGCCAGACCTGTGGCAGGGGCGCGACATCGATATCAGCGGCGTGGTTGCCGAATTACCACACAGCAGTGAACGCGGACAGCGCTTCAGTTTCGATGTCGAAAAGACGCTGACATCCGAAATTTCTGTCCCGCCGCACATTTATCTCTCCACCTATTTCGACGCAAAAAATCCGCCACCACAATTGCATGCAGGTGAACGCTGGCGACTCACGGTACGGCTCAAACAACCGCACGGCAGCAGTAATCCGCACGCTTCCGATTTCGAACTGTGGGCGCTGGAGAATAATGTCCGCGCACTCGGTTATGTGAGCAATAAAGGAAGCAATACTCGTCTGGATGCACGCGTTGGCGGATTGATGTACCGGATAGAAACCTGGCGCGAAGCGGTGCGAGACAAATTCAACGCTACCTTAGGTTCTGCTCCCTATACCGGCGTGTTGACCGCGCTAGCGGTCGGCGACCAAGGCAGCATTCCGCAGGCGCAATGGCAGATCTTTACCCGCACCGGGATAAATCATCTGGTCAGCATTTCAGGGCTCCATATCACCATGCTCTCAGGTCTAGGCTACACGCTGGTGTACTGGCTATGGCGGTGCAGCACGCGCCTGACTTTATATCTGCCCGCCCGAAAAATTGCTGCCGTGGCCGCCTTACTGGTCGCAACCTGCTATTCATTGCTGGCAGGCTACGGCGTTCCGGCTCAACGCACCGTGTATATGGTGGCCACCGTCGCCGGCGCCCTCTGGCTAAACCGGAATTTTTCACTGAGTCAGATCCTCAGCTTCGCACTGTTAGGCGTACTGTTCCCCGATCCATGGGCGGTACTCTCCCCCGGTTTCTGGTTATCCTTCGGTGCAGTCGCCCTGATCCTGTATGTCACCGCACACCGTTTAGCCCGTTCGCAACCTGATGAGATCGCGTCCAGCCACCCGCAAGCATACCGGGTAATGCGAGAATATCTCACCGTACAATGGGCGATGAGCATAGGGTTGATTCCGATGCTGCTGGCACTATTTGGGCAAATCTCGCTGATATCGCCCGTCGCCAACGCTTTTGCCATCCCGATGGTGAGTCTGGTCGTCGTCCCGCTCGCCCTGCTGGGGGCGGCTCTGCCGTTCGAGGTCCCTTTGTGGCTGGCACATATCGCGATGGATATCACCATGGTTGTACTGCAATGGCTCAACGCGCTGCCTGTCGCCGTCTGGACACAACACGCCCCACCTGTCTGGAGCATCATCACCGGCATGCTGGGAGTCCTGTGGATGCTGGCACCCGCAGGTTTTCCGGGGCGTGCGCTGGCCGCATTGCTGATGCTGCCGATGTTTTTAAACCGACCCGAGTTGCCTGAGCCTGACACACTCAAGGCGATCGTTTTCGATGTCGGACAAGGTCTATCGGTCGCGGCGATCACCCGGAAACACGCCCTGCTCTACGATACCGGCCCTGACTTTTCCAACGAGGCTGACAGCGGCAACCGCATCCTGATTCCCGTGCTGCGCGGTCTGGGCATACGGGAACTGGATGGCATCGTCATAAGCCACGACGATATCGATCACACCGGCGGCACAGCCTCAGTCATTCAGGGCATGCCAGTCGGTTGGCTGGTAACCTCTGAACCCATCAGCAAACTCAGCACCGTGCCAGAACTGCAGGATAAATTCACCATAGAAAGTCGACCCTGCCGGGACGGAATACACTGGAAATGGGACGGTGTGGAATTTGAGATTCTGCATCCGAGCGCAATTCCCGATACGACTCGCATTCATGACAATGAATTGAGTTGCGTACTGCGCATTAGCATCGGTGATCAGCACATTCTGCTGGCGGGAGATATAGAAAAACACAGCGAACAGCGCTTGCTGGCTCTACATCAGGACAAACTACCCGCCAGCTTACTGGTAGTTCCTCATCACGGCAGCACCAGTTCATCGGACGTGGCATTGATTGCCGCCATCTTGCCGGACTACGCCGTATTCACAACCGGCTATCGCAACCGCTTCGGTCATCCCAAACCCGAAATTGTGCAGCGTTATATCGACAGTGGCGCGACCCTGTTGCGTTCGGATAAAGACGGCGCCATCTTAATCGACATGAGCCGTGACGGACTGAAGGTCGAACGATACCGCCAGACGCACCGCCGCTACTGGACACATAGCATTATTAGCAATCAGGAAGTCTTGCTTCGATAGAATTGGCATTCATTGCCTGATGACGCGATCACTTCGAGTACCGGCTGTCGCTTGCTCTTAAATCCAAGTGCGCGACAACACTATCGAAAACTCGCATCGAAGGTAATGTAGTAATGGATGCAATGCGTGCAAGTACGACGCGGATTCGCAAGCGCCACATTCATAGTAGAAATAATGCTCAAATCAATCAGTTCAACTTGAGCAAATAGATATTTTCCTGCAAGCGGGTCACGCCGCGCGCCTGAAAACGCGGATTGTCCGGCAACACATCGATATTGGCCAACAGACGGATCTGGGCATGCGGCGCAAAGAGTCTCTCCACGTCTTCCGCTGACACAGCAAACGGCGGGCCTGACATCTGTTCCTGCGGATAGTCGAAGGTGACCAACAAAATTTCCGTGGAGGACGGCAGAATGTGGATTAAATGCTGCACATACTGATCACGCATCGAAGGCGGCAAGGCTACCAGCGAGGCCCGGTCATACACCGCCCTCACCTGTTTTAAATCATCCTGAGTCAAGTCGAAAAAATCACCGCAACGTATGCGAATATCGTCCGCGCTAAAGTGCGATTCCTCCATAAGTAGCCGGTCAGAGTAACCGTTTTCATGGAAAAATTCACGCACCGCGATGTCGCTCAGCTCCACGCCGAAAACCGGATGACCTAATTCGCGCAGCCAGATCATGTCCAGCGTCTTGCCGCACAGCGGGACAAACACGTCGCCCGTCCCTTGAGTACTGATTTCCTGCCAGTATTGCAGCAGATGCGGATTCACCTCGTTCTGATGAAAGCCGATCTCCTTCTTTTCCCAACGCTCCAGCCAAAAATCCTTTTTCATGACACACTTATCCGGTTAACAGCCCGCTAACTTAGCAGAAATAAGGCTGCGCCTCATTTGAGTTTACGATACAAAGTTTGCCGGCTCACGCCCAGTTGCCGTGCTGCGGCTGAAACGTTGCCCTGATTTTCTTTGAGCGCCGCCTGTATTGCCAGCATCGACATGTCTTCCAATTTCTGTTGCGGCAGCGAGGCCGTCGATACGGGTTGTAATTCCTCCAGCAAATCATCCGGCAGATGTTCGCGCTCGATACGTGTCTCATGAATATCGAGCATGGCCACCGCCGTACGCAAGACGCTGACATACTGGCGCAGATTGCCGGGCCAGCTATGCCGGCTCATTTTTTCCAGCAAATCCGGTGCCAGCCGAATCTGAGCGCCCGGGCATAGTTCAGCCAACAGGCGGTCGGTTAGCGCATGAAAATCGCTGCGCTCGCGTAGACTCGGCAGCTGTACGGTCAGCCCGTTAATGCGGTAATACAGATCACTGCGAAACAGGCCTTTTTCAGACTCGGCACGCAGATTGTGATGGGTCGCACAGATCAGCGAAAAATCGACTTCGACAGCCCTTCCTCCACCGACAGGAGTCACCTGACGCTCCTGTAACACGCGCAACAAACGGGTTTGCATGGCTAACGGCATGTCGCCGATCTCATCGAGAAACAGCGTGCCGCCATGCGCCTCGCGCAGCCGGCCCGGACTCCCCGTTCGCTGCGCGCCGGTAAATGCCCCGGGCGCATAGCCGAACAGCTCGGCCTCGATCAAATTTTCCGGCAAAGCCGCACAGTTAATCGCAACAAACGGCGCATTGCGGCGCGGGCCGCTGTCGTGCGTGGCACGGGCAAACAGTTCCTTCCCGACACCGGATTCACCCTGTATCAACAGCGGAATCGGTTTACCGGCGATGCGTCTGGCCTTATCCGAAGCACTGCGCCAGCGCGTATCTCCCGCATCCAGTCGCGCTAGCGCATCCACAGCCACGATGGGAGCAGGCTGGCTGGCCACGGATTTATCAGCGTAAACTCTGGCGTACAGCATCACGCCATTGTGCAGATAGACCGGCGTGATCATATCGGGACGATGCCGCGCCCGCGAGAGCAAATCATCCAAGCGGATATCGGCCACCTGCTCGATGCGCGTTTTACCCAGATCGTGCGCGACGAGCTGCAACTGCGCGAGTCCATTGCGATTAGCGCCCACTATGTTGCCCACATCGGAGAGCACGATAATGCCCTCGGCAAACGTCCCTATTCCTTCCGCGCGAGCATGCAGATGAACACGCAGACAATGACGGCAGCTGTTGATGACCAACTGATTTTCGATCATACGCGCCGCGGTGCTGACTAACCCTAAGGTATGCGGGTTCTGGCTGCGCTGATCGCCGGAAATATCGATGATGCCCAACAACTCACCGTCTGCCGCCATGATGGGCGCGGCCGCACAGGTTAAAAAACCGTTACGTTCGAAAAAATGCTCTGCGCCGTGAATTTCGATGCAACTGGCTTCGGCCAGCGCCGTACCGATGGCATTGGTGCCACGGTGCTGCTCCAGCCATGAAGCGCCGGGCGTGAGCGCGACTCGTTCGGCTTTACCTAAAAAAGCAGCCTCGCCCGTGGTGTGCAACAGCGTCCCGGTCTGATCGGCCAGGATCACCATGCTCTGGCTGTCGGGCATCAGCTCGAACAGATATTCCATGATAGGGCGCGAGTGCGCGAGCAACTGATGACTACGGGCTAAGGCATCATTTAAACGGCTACCGCTGGTGTGATCGGTATCACAGGGACGTGCTGCAGGTTGCAAGCCGGCTGCCACCGAGCGCCGCCACGAGCGGGCCAGCCGTTCATCTATGGCGCCGGGCGGACACTCGCCGTACTCGATCAAATGCATGCGTGCCTGACGCAAGGCCGGTGTTGTGGTGCGCATCCCTTACCCCTCATAGCTCTGCTCAGCCAAATGCAATATTTTATAAAAAATATAAAGCAACGGCGACTTCAGAATAAATAGATTATATATTAGCCGGATCTGTGCCCTGCTTTGTGCTGATTATAGAAGGATATACGTAGAGCGCAAGAGCCGGACGCACTGTCACATTTTGTTACATCTGTCACATTATGAAACGTATCACAGTGCGCTGTATCAAAAGAAGAATATAAATTAATTGATTTATAATCAATCAATTACTTAAATCGTAAACATTGGCACGACTCTTGATAGAGTAGGCATACACAGCCACTAAGGCGTGCATCCAAAAACAATCAATAGGGAGATAATATGATCTACGCTGCCCCAGGTACCGCCGGTGCCAAAATTAACTTTAAGGCTCGTTACGACAATTTTATTGGTGGACAGTGGGTCGCCCCGGTCAAGGGTGAATACTTTGATGTGATTACGCCGATCAATGGTAAGCCTTTTACTCAAGCCGCACGCTCCGGTGCCGAGGATGTTGAGTTGGCACTTGATGCAGCACACGCTGCCGCAGATAAATGGGGCAAGACTTCCATCACCGAACGCTCCAACATACTGCTGAAAATCGCTGACCGCCTCGAAGCCAATCTGGAACTGCTGGCCTACGCCGAGACGGTGGACAACGGTAAAGCGATCCGCGAAACGCTCAATGCCGACATTCCCTTGGCAGTCGATCACTTCCGTTACTTCGCCGGCTGTTTGCGTGCACAGGAAGGCAGTCTGTCTGAAATCAACGAGACTACAGTGGCTTATCACTACCATGAGCCTTTAGGTGTAGTCGGACAGATCATCCCTTGGAATTTTCCAATTCTGATGGCCGCATGGAAATTGGCGCCTGCTCTTGGCGCCGGCAACTGCGTGGTATTGAAACCCGCCGAATCAACCCCGATCAGCATTCTGATACTGGCCGAATTGATTAACGACTTGCTGCCTGCTGGCGTACTGAATATCGTCAACGGTTTCGGACGCGAAGCGGGTATGCCGCTGGCCACCAGCCGTCGCATCGCCAAGATCGCCTTCACCGGATCGACCACTACCGGGCGCGTCATCGCACAGGCTGCTGCCAACAACCTGATTCCAGCTACACTGGAACTGGGCGGCAAGTCCCCCAATGTGTTCTTTGCCGATGTCATGGATAAGGACGACGGTTTCCTAGACAAGGCTATCGAAGGCTTGGTCTTATTTGCTTTCAACCAGGGTGAAGTTTGCACCTGCCCATCGCGCGCACTGATCCATGAATCCATCTATGACAAGTTTATGGAGCGCGTGTTACAGCGCGTCGCCGCCATCGTTCACGGCAATCCGCTCGACACCAACTCCATGATGGGCGCGCAAGCATCCAAAGAGCAACTGACCAAAATCTTGTCCTACTTGGATCTTGGCAAACAGGAAGGTGCCGAAGTGCTGATCGGTGGAGCACAAGCGCATCTGGGCGGCGATCTGGAAGGCGGATACTACGTGCAGCCTACCCTGTTCAAGGGCCACAACAAGATGCGCATTTTTCAGGAAGAGATTTTCGGGCCTGTGCTGGCCGTCACCACTTTCAAGGATGAAGCCGAAGCGCTGGCCATCGCCAACGATACCTTGTACGGTCTGGGCGCTGGCGTATGGAGTCGCGACGGCAACGTAGCCTATCGCATGGGACGCGGCATCAAGTCCGGTCGCGTGTGGATTAATTGCTATCACGATTACGCAGCTGGTGCAGCATTCGGCGGCTACACCGGTAAGGAATCCGGTATCGGTCGCGAAACGCACAAGATGATGCTGGACCATTACCAGCAAACCAAGAATTTGCTAGTCAGCTACAGCGAACAGCGACTCGGCTTCTTCTGAGTTTGATTGCAACGGTCAGTTGAAGATTTTCGGGGCGGGCAACCGCCCCTTCATTTTTGAGGAAAATATCATGGTCGATAAAGTAATTGCCACAGAAGCCGCGCTGCAACTCATCGAATTCCTTAAACAGAAGCACGGTGAGTTGATGTTTCATCAGTCAGGCGGTTGTTGCGACAATAGTGCTGCCAATTGCTATTTGCCGGGCGAACTCACCATAGGGGCTGGCGATGAATATCTGGGGGACATCGGCGGCAGCCCTTTTTATATCAGCAAATCACAGTATGAATACTGGAAGCACACACAACTCATCATCGATGTGATCGAAGGACGCGGCGGTACTTTTTCGCTGGAAGGCCCTGAGGGTAAAGCGTTTCACACTCGCTCACGCGTATTCACCGACGAGGAATGGCAAGCCATACAGACCGAATAATCTATTAGCGGCTGTACGCTTCGGTGCCATAACGGCGCATCATGCGATGACTGTTAAAATAAGACGCATTTTTGCTGATCGCCCCCTTCATCAGTTTTATCCATCGCCCATCGCGGCGGGCGTAATACAAGGGCAGAACGACATCATCGAGCTTGTCATAAAACGCGTGCATATCGCCATTTGACATTCCCGTCGCATCTCCAATAGCCCAACCAGTCAAGCCCTCGATACATCCCTCTATCCACCAACCGTCCAGCACAGAGAAACTCGGTACACCATTAAACGCCGCCTTCATGCCACTAGTGCCGGACGCCTCCATCGGCGGCAACGGCGTATTGAGCCAGACATCGGAACCTGCGGTGAGAATTTGCGCCAGCGCCATATCGTAGTCGGGCAGATAGACCACGGTAATAGACCCGGCCAGTGCGCGTGCATGCGCATGCAACTGTTCAATCAACTGGCGACCCATTTCATCGTGCGGATGTGCTTTGCCGGCCAGCACGATCTGGAACGGTTGATTGCGTGCAATCGCCTGCAAGCGCCCCAAATCACTGAACATCAGATCGGGCCGCTTATAAGCGGTCATCCGCCGGGCAAAACCCAGAATCGGGATATCCGCCTGCAACGTAACTCCAGTCAATTCCGCAACCTTGTCAATCAACGTTTTTTTTGCCAACTGATGCGCCTGCCAGATCGCCTCATCCGGTATGCAGCAATCGGCACGGATCAGCAACTGAGGCTCATGACACCAGCCGGGCAGATATTGATCATAAAGCTGGCGAAAACCGGCAGATGCCCAGGTAAAAGGATGAACGCCGTTGGTAATGGCATGGACGCGATAGCCGGGAAACATCGCATTCGACACTTCGGCATGTTTTTTGGCGACACCATTGACGTATTCGCTGAGATTCAGCGCCAGCCGTGTCATGTTCAGACTCTCCTCACCCGCCAAGCGCTTCAAAGTAGCGATATCGAAACTCGAATCGAGCAGACGATAGACCAGATCATAGGGGAAGCGGTCGTGCCCGGCTTCAATCGGTGTGTGCGTAGTAAAGCTGCACATGTCGCGCACGCGCGGCAGATCGTAAGGTGACTCACCCGGTCTCAAATCATCGGGCGCATAAGTATAACGGCGCATCAATTCCAGCCCCAGTAGCGCGGAATGTCCCTCATTCATATGGTAATGACGGATGGTAAAACCTAAAGCCTGCAACAATCGCGCCCCGCCCATCCCGAGCACGATTTCCTGCTTGAGCCGGTAAATGTTGTCGCCACCGTACAGATAATAGGTGATTTTACGGTCATCCGCGTCATTTTCAGCCAGATCGGTATCGAGAAGCAACACCGGCTGACGACCGCCCATATACCCTTCATGTACATAGAGCCAGGCACAGATCCAGACAGTACGCCCTTCAATCGTCACGGCAATCTTGGCATCTAGTGCCTGAGTCCAGCGCTGCGGCTCCCAGTTCGCCTCATACTCTAACTGATGCCCGTTCCCATCAATCTCCTGACGAAAAAAACCAGCACGGCTGATCAGGCTGACCGCGACCATCGCCAAACCAAGGTCAGTCGATGAGCGCAGCGTGTCACCCGCGAGGACCCCCAGCCCGCCTGCATAAGTCGGAATTTCATTGCGCAAGGCGATTTCCATCGAGAAATACGCAACGCGCGATTCATGGATAAACTCTTCAAGCATAGAACCTCCTCCTACAAGCTAGTAGCTAGCAGCTGCTATTGTATTTCACACCTTTTCGCCAGTGAGAACAACACCGGAATCACCAGCAGCGTCAGTATGGCCGATGAGATCATTCCGCCGACCATAGGCGCTGCGATACGGCGCATCACTTCGGAACCTGTGCCGCTGCTCCACAGTATCGGCAAGAGCCCCGCCATGATTGCCACCACCGTCATCATCTTAGGCCGCACCCGCTCCACCGCGCCGTGCATGATCGCGGCACAAAGGTCATCCTCCCCCGGACGGCGCGCCTCAGCTAAACAGCGTAATTGTGCCGCCTGCCATGCTTGTTCCAGATAGATCAGCATCACCACGCCGGTCTCGGCGGCCACGCCCGCCAGCGCGATGAAACCCACGGCGGCGGCAACCGACAAGTTGTAATCCAGCAACCACAGCAACCACAAGCCGCCGACCAGCGCGAACGGCACGGACAGCATCACGATCAGCGACTCGGTGACGCGACGGAAATTGAGATACAGCAGCAAAAAGATGATCAGCAAGGTGATAGGAATCACGATCTTCATCCTGGCTGTTGCGCGTTCCATATACTCGAACTGGCCGCTCCAGGTCGCGTAATAACCGGCCGGGAATTTCACCTGTTCCGCCACCGCGCGGCGGGCATCCGCCACATAAGAACCGATGTCGCGATCCCTTATATCGACGAAGATATAGGCGGAGAGCCGCGCATTCTCGGTGCGTATCGCCGGTGCACCGCGACTGATACCAATATGCGCCAATTGTCCTAATGGGATCATCGCACCGCCCGGTGTGGCAACCAGCACCTCACGGGAAATCTGATCCGGCGTGCTGCGCAAGTCGCGCGGATATCGCACCGAGACGCCGAAACGCTCCAAGCCCTCCACCGTCGTGGTGACGCTCTCCCCGCCCAAGGCGGTTGAGATCACATCCTGCACCTCGCCCACGGTCAGGCCGTAACGCGCCAGCGCCGCGCGATTCGGTTCTATGTCGAGATAAGATCCCCCGGTGAGCCGTTCAGCGAACACACTGCTGGTGCCGGGCACTTTTTTCACCACGTCCTCGATGGCTTTGGCCAAGCTATCCATTCCATCCAGATTTTTGCCGAACACCTTGATACCGATAGGCGTTCTGATACCGGTCGAGAGCATGTCGATGCGCGCCTTGATGGGCATGGTCCAGGAATTCGCCACCCCGGGAAATTGCAACGCTTTATCCATTTCGGCGATCAGCTTGTCGGTGGTCATGCCAGCCCGCCAGGTTTCCTGCGGTTTCAAGTTAATCACCGTCTCAAACATCTCCATAGGTGCCGGGTCAGTCGCAGTCTGCGCCCGTCCCGCCTTGCCATACACCGATTCGACCTCGGGGAATGACTTTATGATCTTGTCCTGAGTTTGCAGCAATTCAGCCGCCTTGGTGACCGACATACCCGGCAATGAAGCCGGCATATAGAACAGTGTACCTTCGTTAAGCGTGGGCATAAATTCGCTACCCAAACGCAGCGCAGGATAGGCGGTCAGCCCCATCAGCACGAGTGCCACAACGATAGTTGTTTTCTTGCGGCGCAGCACGCCGGTGATGAGCGGACGGTAGGCGGCAATCAACCAGCGATTGAGCGGATTTTTCGCCTCCGGCATGATTTTCCCGCGTATAAACAACAACATCAGCACGGGCACTAAAGTGATCGACAACAACGCTGCACCCGCCATCGAGAAAGTCTTGGTATAGGCTAAAGGCGAAAACAATCGTCCTTCCTGCGCTTCGAGCGTGAATACCGGCAGGAAAGAGACGGTAATGATCAATAAAGAGAAGAACAAGGCGGGACCGACTTCCTTGCATGCGGCGATCATCGCCTCCATACGCGCCGAATTCGGAGCGCCTGCTGCGTTGGCGTCACCGGTTGATGCATATTGGCTTTCAAGACGTTCCAGATGCTTATGCGCATTTTCGATCATCACGATCGCCGCATCCACCATCGCACCGATGGCAATCGCAATCCCGCCCAGACTCATGATGTTGGAGTTCATGCCCAACAGATGCATGGCGATAAAGGCGATCAGCACGCCGACCGGCAACATCACGATCGCCACCAGCGCGCTTCTGGCGTGCATCAGAAATACCATACACACCAGGGCGACGATCAATCCTTCTTCGAACAGCGTGTGTTTGAGTGTATTGATGGCGCGCTGTATCAACTCGGAACGGTCGTACACCGCACGTATGCTCACGCCATCCGGAAGACCTGCAGAAACCTCAGCGATTTTTAGCTTGATATTCTCGATGACTTCCAGCGCGTTCTGACCGTAACGCGCCATCGCGATGCCCGACACCACCTCGCCCTCCCCGTTCAACTCGGTAAGTCCCCGTCGCTCATCCGGCCCCAGTTCGACCCGCGCAACGTCGCGCACCAGCACAGGCGTCCCCTTGTCGGCTTTCACCACCAGATTTTCGATGTCCGACTTGCCGCGCAAATAACCGCGCCCGCGCACCATGTACTCGGTCTCGGCCATCTCCAGCACGCGTCCGCCCACATCGCGGTTGGACTCACGAATCACCTGAGTGACTTTATTGAGCGGAACCCCGTAGGCGCGCAGCTTGACCGGATCTACCGTCACCTGATACTGCTGCACGAAGCCGCCGATGCTGGCGACTTCCGCCACACCGTGCGCCGAGGTCAGCTGATAGCGCAGATACCAGTCCTGTATGGTGCGCAGTTCCGCCAGATTGTGCTTCTCACTCTGCAACGCATACTGATACACCCAACCCACGCCGCTGGCATCAGGACCCAACTGCGGTGTCGCTCCCATCGGCAGACGTCCGGTCAAGCGATTGAGATTTTCAAGCACACGCGATCTGGCCCAGTAGATATCGGTGCCATCCTCGAAAATCACATAGACGAATGACGCACCGAAGAAGGAAAAACCGCGCACCACACGAGATTTGGGCACAGCCAGCATCGCCGTGGTGAGCGGATAGGTGACCTGATCCTCGATCACCTGCGGCGACTGACCAGAATATTCAGTATAAACAATTACTTGCACATCAGACAGATCAGGAATCGCGTCCAGCGGCGTTCTGATCAGCGCATAGATGCCCGACAGCACAATAAACAGCGTGATAATCAGCACCAGGAATCGGTTACGCGCCGACCAGTCTATGATTTTACTTAACATTTTTCAGGATGCTCCAATTCTCCATAGATACCCCCGGTCGAAAATCGTATTCACGGTGATTTCGGCGCGCAACACATTCTTGTCGGCCAGCGACGCGGGCAATACCAACCCCAGCAAGGTCGCTACATCCTGAGCATGTGAGGTGAGTTGTTCCTGCATATAGAGGTGTGCATTGGAGATATAAATCCCTTCAATCAGCGCCAGCAGGATAAAAAATGCGCCATAAGTAGAAAAAAATAACCGTTTAAACAAGGTCATACCATTCTCCTGCGCTGATTTCTCTATCATCAACGTGTCGCTGCATATCAATCTGTCTTTTTCTTTAACAACGACTGTAAAGCTGCGAAGGGATTATGTGTAGCGACGGACATCTCACCCGTCGCCCTGCCTCGTGCCGCCTCATCCAGTACGCGCGCATGTTCATTGTCGTGGCAATACAGACAGAGCAACTCCCAGTTACTACCATCCGGTGGATTATTATCGTGGTTGTGATCCTTGTGGTGCACCGTCAATTCCGACAGGCGAACGCCGGAAAACTCGCGTGCGCACCGGCCGCAAATCCAGGGATAGAGTTTGAGCGCCCGTTCGCGGTAGCCGGTTTCACGAGATTCGCTCAACTTGCGTGCCTCGGCGACCACACGATCTAGTCTGGCGTGATCGGGTTGTTTACTCATGATTTGGCATACTCTCTGGATTAATTAGGGGAACGAAGGTTATTCATATTCTGCCTGCCATCGGAAGTACTCAGGCGCTCCAGCAAGTGGAATAAAAGCTGTTTTAACAACAGATCCCTGACCTTGTGACCCAGAATACGATGTCAGTTTCCGTCAGTATGTTGTTAATTCGCATTGCGCATTTTAAACTTATCAAACATAAGTTGTGAGGACAATCAATGCGATTTTTTTCAAAACACGGCATAATAGAATGGCAAAATTAAACAGAGCTGCCCCACATGTCACAGACTACTTTGAGCACCTCCACCGGCATGAGCCCGAAAAACTGGTACCAATTAGCCGGAAAATCACCAGATTTTGTTTTTGACCCCGCCCAAGCAGTGGCCATCGATGTACTGGATGCCCTTTGGCATGAACTGGTCAATTTTAAATCAAAGCGCGAACAATTTTTAGGCCGCAGCCTGCGTAACCCCGAAGTTCCCAATGGTTTATACCTGTGGGGTGGTGTCGGACGGGGCAAGACATTTTTGATGGATGCGTTTTATAACGGACTGCCCTTCAAACGCAAACGCCGCATTCACTTCCACAATTTCATGGCTGAAGTGCATCACGAGATGAAAAATCTAGCGCATAAAAATGATCCGCTGATCGCCTTGGCCGACAACATCTCCAAATCGACCCGTTTGCTGTGTTTGGATGAATTTCACGTCGATGATATTGCCGATGCCATGATCCTGGGACGTCTGGTGGCCGCCATTTTGGAGCGCGGCGTACTGCTGATGACCACCTCGAATTATCCACCCGATGGTCTTTATCCCAACGGACTGCAACGGCAAAACTTCCTGCCGGCCATCGAACTACTCAAACGACACCTGAACGTACTAAACGTGGATGGCGGCAATGATCACCGCATGCAAACTGCTGCCAATGAGCCGCTGTTTATCGTCTCAAACAAGACAGATGCCGCCGCGCGCATGAGTCATTTATTTGATCGTCTGGCCGCAGGAACGCAGGAAAGCACACAATCCGTCGAGATTCATGGGCGTCATTTACCGGTAAAGAAGGTCGCCAGCGACATCGTCTGGTGCGATTTCGATGAGCTATGCGGTGGTGCACACGCACAGGAAGACTATCTGGCAATCGCTCACCGCTACCCCACGGTGTTTTTATCGCACATTCCCCGACTGACCGCCGATCATAGCGCAGAAACTAAGCGTTTTACCTGGCTGGTGGATGTGTTATACGACAACCATGTCAGACTCGTGGCCTCCGCTGATGCAGTTCCCGAAGCGCTAGCCCTGGTGGCATCCGGTGAATTCGCCCGAACCACCAGCCGTCTGACCGAAATGCAATCCGCGCGCTATCTGGAACTGGTTCACAACGGACAAAATATTGAATTATAAATATATATATAAATCAATAAGTTAAAATTTTTCATGCGGCATTAGATAGCGCCACTGTCCGACTGGTAATTTAGCCATCGCCACACAACCTATGCGTATCCGTTTCATCGCAATCACCTTCAAACCGACCGCCTGACACATATGAGCGACTGAACCTGCGATGACGCCTTTGAGGGCGAAGCGCAGTCGGGTTTCATTCTGCCAGCTCACTTTGATCGGCGGCAGCATACGTCCGTTAAATTTCAGCCCGTGATTAAGCAGTTTTAACCCCTCGGCGGATAGTTCGCCCTCGACTTCCACGATGTATTCCTGTTCGATGGTTGCCGCCTCGTCCGTCAACTTACGCGCCACACGAAAATTCTGAGTAAACACCTGTAGTCCGCCAGCATTTCGCTCCAGTGGCAGGCATTGCGTCAAGCGGTGGAGGTGTTGTTTGAGCAGATAAATACCCGACGTATCATCCGCCGAACGATTTTCGGCGCTGATTTGCACGGCGTCAGCAAAGGCGGGTTTATGAATCAACATCGTGGCAGGTTCAATCGGGATGAGATTCGCCGCGTGGTGCAACTCGACCACCTGCGCATCAGACACCATGTATTGTGGCTCTTCAATCACCTGCCCATCGACCATCACCCAACCACCGGCAATATACAGTTCAGCTTCGCTGCGAGAGCAAGAAACGAGTTCAATTAAGCGTTTTGCAAGACGGATCGTGACAGTCATGGGGCGTATATTCTAAAAAGGTTGTACATTGTAAACGTGCAAGTGATAAAAACCGCTGTAAAATAAGCCATGAACCCGATAAAAAAACCGAGCCTCGACGGAATCACGCTTGAAATGATTGTCACCCAACTATCCGAAGGTATAGGTTGGGAGGCGATGGGAGACGCCGTACCAATACGCTGTTTCACCTTTGATCCCAGCATCAAATCCAGCCTGAAATTTTTACGCAGGACGCCTTGGGCACGCGAAAAAGTGGAGCAACTGTATTTGTACCACCTTCAATCGCGCGCAACAGACCGATTTCCTTGAATTACCAGTCCAATCCGTAAATTACGTAGCTTATCAACCAGTCCTGACGGGTTAACGGTATCCCATGTCTGGCAACACCACAGGGCAATGCAAACTGAACGATTGCCTTAATTTACTGAAGATTAAGCGTTTATTCACCGAGGTTCGGCACTGCGACCAGCCTCATCATGCGGGCTTTTTTCATGTTCATTTCTAACCCTCAAATCGCCCTGAATTATGTTACGATAATTCATCTTTTATTTGAATTTTGATTTGAAGATAGCCATGCTGAACTATTTATTAGGCATTGAGTATGGTTTGACTAAAAAAATTTACTTTTAAAAAAACTAATTGTTAACAACTAAATATTTTCCCCACTCATTCAAATCCTGTCGTTATTCGGGAAATATAACTTGATTAATACCCGCATAATAGGACAGCGTCGCACCGTACTCATCACGATTTTATTACTTATCGTGTGGAATATTTCGGGATGGTATGTCGCGGAACGCTACTATATCGCCAAAGCGCGTGAGTTAATCGAACAGGAAACCGTGCTATCCCAACAGCGGGCGGGCGATCTAGTCGACAGCATCGCGCGCAATCTGAACAACTTGCACGGCATCCCCGAGTTTTTAACCAACTTGTTGCGCGTCAGGCGAGCCGCTGAACGCTTTGGCGCAGACGCTTTAGCGTCCACCCTCACACTGGAAATACAACGACAGCGCTGGACTACGGACCCTCAATTAAATGAATTAAATCAATTGCTTGGTATCGCAGAAAAAAAACTAGGCGCGGACATGATTTACATGCTGAATGCATCCGGCGACTGCATTGCATCCAGCAACTGGAATACCCTGCAAAACCCCATTGGACTCAACTTTGCAGAACGTGATTTCTTCAAAAAAAACAAACTCGGCCAATCTGGAATGCAGTATGCCGTCGGTAAGAGAACCCGCATCCCTGGTGTATTTTTTTCCACCCCCATCATTCAGAACGGCAAGTTGATTGGAGCTATCGTTGCTAAGGCGAACGTACCCAATTTATCCTTTCTGATCAGTCAGTTTGATGCCTTTGTCACAGATAATTATGGCGTTGTGATACTTGCCCGCAATAAATCGCTGGAAATGCATGCGATGCCCGACGCTACCATCCGCAACGTCCCGGAACAGCAAAGATTAGCGCGTTACTACAGAAGCGACTTCCCGGAATTGAAACTGGAAGCATGGGAAGACCGCAGATTGCCTGCCCTGATCAAGTTCGAGAACGAACAACCTCCGCATGTGATCAGCACCAAGCCCTTAAACGCCTATGGGCTGCAAGTTTATGTGATGAGCGAAATGACCACTATACCGGCGCTGACCCAAAATCACTTCTGGTTCACTTTGCTGCTAAACGCCTTAGGCAGCATGGTTATTTTAGTGATTGCAGGACTGGTCATTCATTTCAAGACGATAGAACGATCTAAAGCGCAACTCTGGAAGAGGGCGAATTTTGATGTACTAACCCAATTACCCAACCGGGACATGTTTCGCGACCGCCTGTCACAGGAAATTAAAAAATCTGATCGCACCGGCCAACCACTGGCGCTGATGTTGATCGATCTGGATCAATTCAAGGAGGTCAACGATACCTTAGGCCATGACATGGGCGACATTTTGTTGCAAGAAGCCGCCCGTCGCATTCTGAACTGCGTACGCGAATCGGACACTGTGGCTCGTCTGGGCGGTGACGAATTTACGGTCGTCTTGTCACAACTCGCTAATGCCAGTCACGCGGAAGACATCGCACAGAAAATCATCAAAAGACTATCCGAACCCTTCACGCTCAATCTCGAAGTCGCCCACATTTCTGCCAGTCTGGGTATCACGCTGTACCCTGTCGATGCGCTCGACATCGACAGCATGATGAGAAATGCTGATCAGGCCATGTATGTCGCGAAAAACAATGGTCGCAACCGCTACAGTCATTTCACCGCCTCCTTGCAGGAAACGGCACAAAAGCGCTTGCGCCTGACCAATGATTTGCGCACAGCGCTAGCTGGACAACAGTTCAGACTCCACTTTCAGCCCATCGTCGATTTGCATACCGACCGCATTCATAAGGCAGAGGCACTATTGCGCTGGCAACATCCGGTACGCGGCATGGTCAGTCCGGCGGAGTTCATCCCCTTAGCCGAAGAAACCCACCTCATCGTCGAAATCGGAGTATGGATACGCCGTGAGGCACTAATCTGGTGTGAGCGCTGGAACAACCTCAATCCGGATGGCTTTCAAATCAGCATCAATAAGTCTCCGGTCGAATTTATGGATGACAGTGACAGCGACCGGGTCGAGAGTTTTGTCAAAGAGCTCAGTGACCACGGTTTGTGCGGCAAAAATTTCGTCTTTGAAATCACCGAAGGATTACTGCTCAACGCCGATTCTCGCATCAATACCAAACTGATGGCGCTGCGCGATGCCGGCATACAGGTCTCCATCGACGATTTCGGCACTGGCTATTCCTCACTATCGTATTTGAAAAAATTAGACATCGACTATTTGAAAATCGATCAATCCTTTGTGCGCAATCTGGAACGCGACTCCAATGACATGGCTTTATGCGAAGCGATCATCGTGATGGCACACAAACTGGGATTAAAAGTAATTGCCGAAGGTGTGGAATCACTGGCACAGCGCGACTTTCTGACCCGCGCCGGTTGCGATTACGGTCAAGGCTACCTGTTTTCCAGACCTGTTCCACCGGAAGAATTTGAAGCATGGCTAAAAAGCGACATAGAAACATAGCTCATAGCTCATAGCTCATAGCTCATAGCTCATAGCTGATAGCTTTTGATTACATTCTCTTTTATATAGAAAATTATGCCTACACCTAACAAAGGGAACAAACTGCACCGCCTGGCACCGTGGTTGGCAGGATTGATGCTGTTAGCCGGCATCCTCTGGTACTACACCCGCCCGGAACCGCCTCATGTACAACTGGTGTCGGTTAGGCGAGGACTGGTCGAAGCGACCGTCAGCAACACGCGCGCAGGCACGATAAAAGCCTGCCATCGCGCCAAGATGTCAGCTCCGACCGGTGGGCAGATCGTTCATCTGCTGGTTAAGAAAGGCGAGCGAGTCAAACAAGGACAGGTATTGCTGGAACTTTGGAATAACGACTTACAGGCACAATCGGCACTAGCCACAGAGCAATTGACCACGGCGGGCAATCAGGCGACACAAGCCTGTTTGCAGGCGGAGCTGGCCGAAAAGGAAGCACTACGTGCGCATCAGTTACAAGAAAAAGGCTTTATCTCTAATGAGGGGTTGGATCAGAAGCTATCAGCAGCCAAAATCTCCCGTGCTGGCTGTGATGCCGCCCACAGCCAGATCGCACAAAGTCGCTCGCGCATTAATGCAGCCCACGCAGGACTCGAGCGCATGGTACTCAAAGCGCCTTTTGACGGCATTGTCGCCGACATCAGCGGCGAGTTAGGCGAATACGCCACCCCTTCCCCGCCTGGCATACCCACACCGCCTGCCATCGATTTAATCGATGATCGCTGCCTGTTCGTCAGTGCGCCGATCGACGAAGTGGATGCGGCCAATATCAAAGCGGGACAAACCGCCCGCATCACGCTGGATGCCATCAAGGGAAAGACGTTTGAAGGGCGCGTCAAACGCGTCGCCCCCTATGTGTTGGAACTTGAAAAACAGGCGCGCACCGTCGAAGTCGAAGTGGACTTTGTTGTTCCGCCCACCTCCGAAAATTTACTGGCAGGCTACAGTGCCGATGTCGAAATCGTCCACACGACACATCCCAACGTGCTGCGTATACCGACGCAAAGTCTGCTGGAAGGCAAGCGGGTGCTGGTTTATAAGGATGGCATATTAGAAGAACGCACCGTCAGCACCGGCCTTGCCAATTGGGAGCAGACCGAAATCACCGGCGGGCTTGTTGAGGGCGATAAAATCGTACTGTCACTCGATCAGGCAGGCGTGAAGGCCGGCGCTAAAGTGCAGCCTGAAGTCGGCAAACCGGCCAAATGATCCAGTTCGAGAAGGTCACGCGCAGTTTTCAAGTCGGTGATCAACAGGTCGCGGCGCTACGCAACATCGATCTGTCCATCGCAGCAGGCGACTACGTCTCCATTATGGGGCCGTCAGGTTCCGGCAAATCCACTCTGCTTAATCTGCTGGGACTGTTAGATCGCCCGACCTCTGGCATCTACCGGCTCGACGGCGGAAATGTCACCGACCTCAATGACGAACAGCAAGCCCGCGTGCGCAGTGAGAAGATCGGCTTCGTGTTCCAGTCCTTCCATCTGGTACCGCGCTTAACCGCCGCGATGAACATCGAACTGCCGCTGATTCTGGCCGGCATCCCGTTGCAGGAGCGCCGCACCAGAGTCGAAGAACTTCTTAAAAATTATGGTCTTATAGACAGAGCCGACCACAGGCCGGATCAACTCTCAGGCGGACAGCGGCAACGTGTCGCCATCGCGCGAGCAACCAGCATGCGCCCTTCCGTCTTGCTGGCAGATGAACCCACCGGCAATCTGGATCAGACAACAGGCCGCGAGGTGATCAATCTGCTGGAGCAATTAACCGAACAAAACGTCACCTTGATCCTCGTCACCCACGACCCTGCGCTGGGCGAGCGAGCGAGTCGCCAACTACACATGGTGGACGGACAGATCGTCAATGAATCACACTAAAAATCAAAAACTCGTCATTCCCGCCCCCGACCATCCCTCTCAGGGGCCGGCGGCGGGAATCCAGTTGATTGACAGTCCTCGCGTAACGAGACGGCTTTGTCCGCTAAGCGGAATAGTTATTCCGCTGGATTCCCGCTTTCGCGGGAATGACGAATAATGAAACTCACCGATGTCGTGCAATTTGCCGCCGCGAGTCTGCGCGGTAACCCGGCACGCACCGGGTTGATGATACTGGCGATGTCCATCGGCGTGGCGGCGGTTGTGATACTGACAGGCTTAGGGGAAGGCGCGCGGCGCTATGTCATCAATCAATTTTCCTCGCTGGGCACGAATCTAGTCATCGTATTTCCCGGACGCACAGAAACCGCCGGCATCGGCCCCGGCATGCTGCTGGGCCAAATCCCGCGCGAACTCTCGCTCGATGATGCAGAAGCCCTGTTGAAGAGCCGCGCCGTCTCCCGCATTGCACCGCTGACCATAGGCTCGTCGCAAATCTCCAAGGATGCGAAGAACCGCGAAGTCATCGTGCTGGGCTCAACCTCATCTTTATTGGACGTACGCCACATGACCTTAGCATCAGGACAATTCCTGCCGCCGGGTAATGTACATGCCAGCGAGTCAGTCTGCGTGCTGGGCGCAAAAATCAATCGTGAACTATTCGGCAATACTTCAGGGGTCGGCAGCTGGGTCAGACTGGGCGACCGGCGCTTCAGGGTGAGCGGCATCATGACTTCTCAGGGCGAATCGATGGGGTTTAACACCGATGAGATCGTCATCGTACCGGTCGCTTCCGCCCATATGCTGTTCAACACCTCAGGGCTGTTCCGCATTCTGGTCGAGGCCAAGAGCCGCGATCAAATCGCACAGGCCAAAATCGAGACTGAGACCATCCTCTTTGCCCGGCACGGCGGCGAAAAAGACGTCACCGTGGTCACGCAAGATGCGGTGCTGGCGACCTTCGACCGTATCCTTCGCGCGCTGACCATGGCGGTAGGCGGCATTGCCGCGATCAGCCTAGCGGTGGCGGGCATCTTAATCATGAACGTGATGCTGATCGCCGTCTCGCAACGCGTCAAGGAAATCGGTCTGCTCAAGGCACTGGGCGCGCCATCTGCACAAATCCGCACCCTGTTTTTCACCGAAGCCGTGCTGTTGTCTGGCATAGGCAGCATTGCAGGCCTGATCATGGGAGAAGCAGGCGTACTGTTTATCGGCCGTCTCTACCCTTCCCTGCCGGTCGCCGCGCCCTGGTGGGCAGTGCTGGCGGCAATCTTCACCTCGCTCGGCACCGGCATACTGTTTAGCGTATGGCCTGCCCGCCGCGCCGCGCAACTGGATCCGGTCACGGCGCTGGCTGGAAGATAGAATGTTGCTCCCCGACCTGATCCGCCTCACCACCTCCAGCTTCCTGGCTTACCGGATGCGCAGTTTTTTGACCGGACTCGGGATTGCGATCGGCATCACGGCGGTGATCCTGCTCACCTCTATCGGGGAAGGCTTGCATCAGTTCGTGTTATCTGAATTCTCCCAGTTCGGCACCAATCTGATCGCCATACAACCCGGCAAGACGCAGACTCAGGGCGGCAATGTCGGCATCTTCGGCTCAGTCCGTACCATTTCCATTGAGGATGCAGAGGCGCTGCGGCGTTTGCCGAATGTCGAATACGTCAATCCCAGCGTCACCGGCAACTCGGAAGTTCGCTTTAACGGCAAGACACGCCGCACCATGGTGATAGGCGCAGGACACGATCTGCCCAAAGTGATGGCAAGTAGCGTGCAGACCGGCAGCTTTCTGGCAGACGACGATCCCACCCAAGCGCGCGCACAGGTAGTACTGGGTTCGAAAGTGCGTCAGGAGTTATACGCGGGTGAGAATCCTCTGGGCAGTTATCTGCGCATCGGCGGCCAGCGTTATCGCGTGATCGGAGTGATGGAACCCAAAGGGCAGATGCTAGGCTTCGATCTGGACGATACCGTCTTTATTCCCGCAGCACGCGCGCTGGAATTATTCAACCGTCCTGGTTTGATGGAAATCCAGTTGAGCTACAAAGCCAGCGCCGAACTGGACAGCGTGGTGCGCGCAATAACAGGAGTACTCAAAGAACGCCACGGGCGCGAGGATTTCACCCTGATCCCGCAGGAAAAAGCTTTGGAAGTATTGGGTTCGGTGCTGGATGTGATCACCTTCGCGGTAGGTGCGTTAGGCGGAATTTCCCTGTTGGTGGGCGGTGTCGGCATCCTGACCATCATGACTATGGCCGTCTCGGAGCGCACCGCCGAAATCGGTCTGCTGCGTGCTCTGGGTGCACAGGAAAATCAGATACTGACGCTATTTCTGGGCGAGGCGATCTTGCTGTCCGCGTTGGGCGGCTTAGCCGGTCTGGCACTGGGGGTTGGCATCGCACAAAGTTTACACTGGCTGTTCCCGGCGCTGCCGGTGCACACGCCCTGGCTGTTTGCAGCCCTTGCCGAATTGAGTGCGGTGAGCATAGGCTTGGCGGCCGGTGTGATGCCTGCTCGTCGCGCCGCCCGGTTAGACCCGGTAGATGCGCTGCGAACCGAGTAGAAAACAGTTTTTAGCAAGTGACAAGTGGTCATTAGCTAGGTGTATAATCTCTGCCTATATTTAATTAAAAGGAAATATTGTGTCCCTATCCAAGCGCGTTCAAGCCATCAAACCATCCCCTACGCTGGCCGTCACGGCTCGTGCCGCGAAACTGAAAGCGGAAGGTAAAGACATTATCGGTTTGGGCGCAGGCGAGCCGGACTTCGATACCCCGCAACACATCAAGGATGCCGCGATCAGCGCAATCCATAAAGGCTTCACCAAATACACCGCAGTGGGCGGCATGCCATCCTTAAAAACCGCCATCATCGCCAAGTTCAAGCGCGATAACGGTCTGGATTACACCGCGAAACAAATTCTGGTTTCCTGCGGCGGCAAACAAAGTTTCTTCAATCTGGCGTTAGCCGTGATTGATCCGGGCGATGAAGTCATCGTTCCTGCACCGTACTGGGTTTCCTATCCTGATATCGTGATCATCGCAGAAGGCAAACCCGTCATCGTCGAAGCCGGCATCGAACAAGGCTTCAAGCTGACTGCAGCGCAACTGGCCGCCGCAATCACCCCAAAAACCAAGATGGTGGTAATCAATAGCCCGAGCAACCCGTCAGGCGCGGTCTATACGCTGGAAGACTTGAAGGCGCTGGGTGAAGTATTGCGCGTACATCCGCAGATTCTGATCGCGACCGACGATATGTACGAACACATCGCGCTGACCGATGCCAAGTTCGTCAACATTCTGGATGCCTGCCCGGATCTGTATCCGCGCACCATGGTGCTCAATGGCGTATCCAAAGCGTATGCGATGACCGGCTGGCGCATAGGTTATGCAGCGGGTCCTGAGGACATCATCACCGCGATGGAAAACGTGCAATCGCAAAGCACCTCGAATCCGACCTCGATCTCACAAGTAGCGGCAGAAGCTGCGCTCAACGGCGATCAGGAATGTATCACACCGATGATCAAGGCTTTTCGCGAACGTCATATCTTCGTGGTGAATGAACTGAACACCATCCCCGGTCTGTCCTGCATCATGGCTGGCGGCGCGTTCTACGCTTTCCCGGATGCACGCGGTGCGATTGCGACGTTGTTTGCCAAAGGCACGATTAGCGCTGCGACCGACATCGCCCTGTCCGAATACCTGCTGGTTGAAGCCGGTGTGGCAGTCGTGCCAGGTTCCGCATTCGGCAGCGAAGGTTACATCCGCTTATCCTTTGCCACCTCTATGGAAAACCTTACAAAGGCACTAGAGCGCATTAAAAAAGCGCTGTCATAAAAAAAACGGGGCACACAAAGTGCCACGTAGATTTTAAAAGAGGGACATATTTCCATATGTCCCTCTTTCATTTTACGAGAACCTTCTGTTAGCGCGCCTGCAAGGTTGGACTATCGGTGGTGCCACCCACTTGCAACAAGGCAGCTCCCGCCCGGCCTGCCAGATCTGCCGACACAGCACCTGACAACTGCTGTTTAGCCACGGTCAAGGCTCCCGTTGCATTGAGCAGATGAGCCTTCATTCTCAACTGCTTGAACTGATAACTCTCATCCAGATAAGTCAACTCGCCATTCAATTCATCGAAATGCGTTCTGCCGCCCGGCAAATGCTCACGACTGCGCAAACGGACTGTTTCCACCACATCCACGCCACTGATACTGCCCTTTTTGACACTGAAAGAGCCGCTCAACAGAGCCGTACCGACCAGCTGAGACAAACGGCCCGCCTGCATCTGGAAGTTTGCATTCCCGTCCAGATCTCCGCTCAACAACTTATTGATATTCTGAACGGGAATAACGCGTGCTGCTAACGCCCCCTCTACCCGCCAACCCGTATTCCAATTGACGCGCGCATCGCCGGTCAATACGCCACCCATTATGCGCCCGTCCATACTGGTAATACGCAGCTCATTCCCCGCTAATTCACCTGTTGCCTTCAGATCATCAAAAATCAAGTTTGGCAGCAGCGGTAACGCACTGCCGCGCATCGCCAAAGCAAGCTGCAACTTCTGATCGGGCGTGACACTCAGGTCTAGCGTCAACTTATTTGCGTTCGCACTCAGATTACCCCGCGTGAACTTTCCGGCCTGATCGAAATTCAGCGTCCCCGCCAAATCAGCGAGCGCTATCCCGTCCACTTCCAAGCGACTTTGCGTCAGCGAGATAACCGCCACGGGATACAGCCGATCACCTGCCAATTGCTGCAACCCCGTGCCCACCTGCGTTAAATCTACGCCGTTGAACTGCACACCGTCTAATTCAAGACGCTTGATTGATTTAACTGTGCCGGTCAACGCAGAAAAACTAAAATCAGCACGAACCTCACGCAACTGAATTTGTTTACCGACGGAGACGTCGTTCATCAACAACTGAGGGGAGGGAAAAATGCGGCCCGACAGATGACCAATATGCACCGACTGTCCCAGTTTACTGCTGAGCACCTGCTCTATGTTCTTCAAACTCCCATTATTAATCAATATATAAGGCGCAACAAGCAGCAGCACTAACACCAGCACGAGCAGCCCCGCCCCCAACCTCACCGGAGAAAATGACTTTGGTTCACGTTTAACAGCGGTTTCAACCCGCTCTGCCGGTTGAAACTTCATCTTCTGCGCCGCGATGATTTTCGGCGGTGTCGTCTCAGGCTGTCTGGCTACGCCCGGCTTAACGACCGATTCAGGGAACGTTTCGAGCGCAATTTCTTGTACAACGGGTGCCACCTTAGGCGCTGGCGTTACAGTCTGCGCGACAACCGGTTTGACAACCGGCAGCTCAACGACTTGCACGGGTTTTACCACCGGCACGACTGCTTTCTCAATGACAACAGGCGATTTTTCTTCGCCTACAGACTGATCCGACTGAGTGAACGCGATCACATCCCTGAATAATTGCTCAGGCACGCTACTACTTTCACGGGCTACAGGTTTAGTAATTTCATGATCCGCAGGTAAAAATTGCGCCACATCAAACGCCTCAAAATTAAAGGCCGGCACTTTGGCGGTCGCCGTTCCCAACAATGATGCGGGAGTTTCTTCAGGGCTCACCACAAGACCTTCAAACACCTCGCCATCCTCTTCGGCATCAAGCAATTCATAAACAGGCAACTCGCGCCCGTGCTTATCCTGCTGCGTTCCGCGATAACGAAAGAGCTCGTCGTACTCATCACTCAAACTGGAAACAAAATCATAATAGGCGCGCGAAACATAGATTTGATCATTGTTCGCAAACGTCATCACACGCTGGGCACTACTAATCCCGTCACCCAGCATATTGACGTGACCATTCATATCCTTAACCAGACTGATAGGTCCCAGATGTATCCCTGTGCGCACCCTCAGATCAGGATAATCGTAATGCTTGTTGGCCATCAGGCCATTGCGAAAATGCATCGCCGTTTCCAGCGCATCAGTTGGGTGTTGCAAAAAGCCAATCGCAACCCCTTCGCCTGCATCGAGAATCACGCGGTCATTAGCCCCGTTAGGATCCAAACTATTGGTCAGCAACTGATTGAGCTGTGCTTTTAACTCGATCTGTTTGGTATTGTTCAGAGTGACATAGCCGACGATATCGAAAATCGCTACCGTCGCGATGGTGGTTCGTTTTTCCATCACCGGCTTCGCCGCCGCCTCGGCCTCGCCCTGCCCGGATTGCACGACCTGAATTTCTTCAGCCTGCTCGACCGATTCCTGCTGTTTGGCCAGCTCGTCTAAAGCCGAAAAAACATCATCCTCCATCGCGGCATGTCTGGCATTGAGGCGCACCACTGCGGCCAATCTTTCGGCATTTTTCTGAACTTCAGCCTCACCGCGCTGCATCGCCTGCGCGACATTCCCCTTGTGTTTCACCGCCGCTTGCTCAGCCCTGAGCATTTTAGATTCTTCTTTGGCGCGACGTGCAGACTCCTCATTGGCACGAGACTCAGCCGCCTGCCGGGCCTGGGCTGCCGCTTCACGCACATTGATCGGTACCGGTTCAACTTTGGGGCGTGCCGCTTCCAGCTTTGCCCGGTTAGCGGCTACAGCACGTGCGACAGCCTCGGCTTGTACGCGACTAGCTTCCTGACCTGCCTGCTCCTGCTCCCGCGCCCGCCCGGTCTCATGTTCAACCTGAAGACGAGCGGCTTTAACTTCTTCGGCAATACGCTCCGCTTCCTGTTGCGCATTTAATTTAGCCACATCAGCTTCTATTATCGCTCGCTTATCCGCAATGGCACGAGCCTGTGCGTCTGCCTCGGCCTGGGCCTTTAACTTCGCCACCTGAGCTTCCAGCACCGCTTTTTCTTCCGCCGCCGCACGTACGCGAGCATCCGCTTCCGCCTTCATTTCAGCGGCATGCTGCTCAGCCTTAAGCCTGGTCATTTCCACGGCAGTCTGAGCCTGGCGTTCCGCCTGTTCGCGTGCCGCCGCTTCCGCATCAGCACGGGCTGAGGCTTGTTCAGCCTTGACGCGCGCGGACTCGGTCTGCTCACGCGCCAGACGCTCCGCTGTTTGAAGTGCATACACTCTAGCTGTTTCAACCTGCAACCTAGCTTTTTCATCTGCAACGGCACGAGCACGCGCCACCGCTTCCGCCTCGGCTCTCAATTGAGCAACTTCCGCCTCCAGCCTAGCCTTTTCCTGCGCGACCATACTCGCTCGTGCTTCCGCCTCGGCATGCTGTTGCGCCTTAATTTTTGATTGCTCGACTGCCTCTAGCGCGCGTAATTCCGCCAGTTCCCGCGCAGCAGCCTCGGCATCTGCCCTGGCCGCTTCGTTTTCCACCTTAGCCCGCGTAACTTGAGCGCGTGCCATTTGTGCCTGTTCGCGAGCCTGCCGCTCCACGATCAACTGCTGCCTGGCCGCTTCTTCTGCCAAAATCGCTGCGGTAGGCACACGGAAAGCGGCGGTAAAGTCCAATTCTTCCGCATCAGATTTTTTTGCCGACATCGGAACAAGCTCAACCGCAGTCTTCGCCGCAATCACAGGCATGGCGCTATCGCGAATAAATCCGCCATTGGCCAACTCAATAAACATATCCTGTAAACCGGCACGAAGACTAGGCGAACAACGTTTGGTGATTTCAGCAACCGTCGAGATACCATCTACCATCAACAAGGCGCGCTTAATGTCCTTGGACAAATGTGCCGCCTTGCCGAGCACCTCATCCTCACCACGCCCCGTCCTGACAAAAATTATTTTTTCGTTCATGTCTTAAGTTCTAATTGATATCACGAGTAAATTTGAAGCTGCACAAACGCAGGGCTGACATCATACTATTTCCAGATGCCTGACGAGAGAAAAGGGACATCAAAATTGTATAAAAAATGATGGAATGAATCTTGACAGCAGAACGAACGTTCTTTATAGTTCGCAGCACAATCGTTCTGTATGGAAATATCATGACCGAGTTCAACATCAAAGATACTGAGTATCTGAATAAGTTGCAAGACTACTACGCAGACTGGAAAAATATCCCTTCCTATGCCAGATTATGCGAAGTATTTGGTATCGCCTCAAAATCCTGGGTAAAAGCTGTATTGGTTCGCCTCAGTGAGGCTGACTTCATCGAACGCACGCCCGATGGCGCCTGGATACCAACACGACAATTTTTCGCCAGACCCCATGCCGAATCAACCGTTCAGGCCGGCATGCCGGTTGCGATCAGCGCCACCCAGGGAGATTTCTTCATCATCGACGAGATGCTGATAGAAACCCCCTCCAAAACCACGCTGATCACAGTCAAAGGCGATTCGATGATAGACGCAGGGATACACGAGGGTGACGTCGCAGTGGTGGAAAAACGCATGACGGCCAATATCGGTGATATCGTCATCGCGATTGTCGATGATGAATTCACCCTTAAAACACTGGATCGCGAAAACGGCGCCTTCATCCTACGCCCGGCCAATCCCGCCTATCCCGTCATCCGGCCTCAAGGCACACTGGAAATATTCGGTGTGCTAACTGGTCTAGTTCGCAAGTACCGGAAATAATTGCCATGATACAAACATCTTTAAATTTGTGGCGCAGATCGGGACAACTGCTCTCCATCACCCACCCGAACAAAGAACTGCTCTATAGCCAGCGCGCCTTGCTACGCCGTCCAGTGCCCGCCGGCTTTCCGTCACCGGCCGACGACTATGTCGAGCAGCACATCAGTCTGGACGAACATCTGATCAAACGACGTGAATCCACTTTTTTTATGCGGGTCGCGGGTGACTCAATGCGTGATTCAGGTATTTTTAACGGGGACTTACTGGTCGTCGATCGCGCTTTGAAGGCCACACATGGCTGCGTGGTGATTGCCGTAGTAGACGGTCAATTCACCGTCAAACAATTGCTGCACACGCCTGACGGGCCGATGCTGCGCGCGGCCCACCCGGACTATCCAGACATGCACATCAAACCGGAACAGGAATTTTCCATCTGGGGCGTGGTGAGCTGGAACGTACATAAACATTGAGTCAGGATATAGTCCGAACGGCCTGACATGAAGCGTGCGATTGCCCTAATCGACTGTAATAATTTCTATGTGTCCTGTGAACGCCTGTTCCAGCCGCACCTGGAATTCCTCCCCGTCGTGATACTGAGCAACAACGACGGCTGCGTAGTGTCGCGCTCTCAGGAGGTTAAAAATCTAGGAATCCTGATGGCAGCACCTTGGTACCAGTTAAAAGTCCTCGCCAAAAAACACGGCATCATCGCCCTCTCCTCTAATTACACCCTGTATGCAGACATCTCGAATCGGGTAATGCGACTGCTGGCGCAATTTTCCCCCGAACAGGAGGTGTATTCGATCGATGAATGTTTTTTAGAACTGACCGGGATGGATGAATTGAGCCGGTACGGTCAGCAGATGCGCAGCACCATCAAACAATGCGTCGGCATCCCGGTGTGTGTCGGTATTGCATCCAGCAAGACGCTAGCTAAACTCGCCAACCATATCGCCAAGAAGCAGCCGCGCTTCAATAGCGTATGCAACTTGAATGAATTATCAGAAGATGAAATAAATCAGATATTTAAAAATATAAGCGCAAACGAGGTCTGGGGCGTGGGTCGACGTATTAGCGCACGACTGCAGGAAATGGGCATCACCACCGTACTGGAATTGAAACAGACCTCAAGCCTAAGAATACGCACGGAGTTTGGTGTGGTGGTCGAGCGCACCGTGGCTGAACTTAACGGTATCGCATGCATGGCGCTTGATGAAGTCAGCCCGCCCCGCGCGCAAATCATCTGCTCGCGTTCCTTTGGTGTGTCAGTTAACAGTCTGGCGGAACTTGAACAAGCGGTGATCGCCTATACTAGTCGCGCCTGCGAGAAACTGCGCGGCCAACATTCTCTGGCCAGCTGTCTGCAAGTATCTATCCGCACCAACCCGCATCAAAACAAATATCCGCAATACCACCCCAGTCTAACCCTAGCTTTGGCAGAGCCTAGCGATGACACACGGGTGTTGTGCCACGCGGCGCTCAGCGGATTGCGCCAGATCTATCAAAGCGGCTATGCCTATCAAAAGGCCGGGGTGATGTTCTCCGGCATCATCGCGGCGAGCGAGCGTCCCCTTACCCTGTTCGACAATGTCGCAGCCCTGCAAAAATCTGGCAACTTGATGAGCACACTGGATCGAATCAATCGCCGCATGGGCAGCGGCACGATACAACTGCTGGGCGAAGGCCTCAAAAAAAACTGGGCGATGAAACGGGGTAATGTATCGCAGCGCTACACAACAGATCTGGGCGAACTGGCGATCGTACAGGCGTAAATCATTCAAAATGAGGAGATCGGTGTCGCCAATATATCTTTCACCACGACCCTGACTTCCTCTTTGGTCAAATCTGCAAAGGGCGGCATCTCCATCTTGCCCCAGGAACCTGAACCGCCGTGAGGAATTTTCTTAACCAGAAACTCTACGGCATCCGTATTTCCCCGATATTTCTGCGCGACCGCCGACCAGGTCGGCACATTCATGGTATTTCCGTCGTGATGGCAGCCCAAACAGCCGGATTTATCGATAATCTCGGCCGCCGTGACGTGTTTCTCCGAGGGGGACGTTGCAGGCTTTTCACCGCAGCCAGCAAACATGAACACCCCGAGCAACAGAATTATCTTTTTCATTTTTATTCCTTAAAATCAAAGTATTATAAAGATACTAATTTTCAGGTTTAACTGCGGTTCGATGAAACTGGTGGCAACTGTCGCAACCGCTGGCAACTTTTCCTTTAGCGGGATGATTACCGACATGGCATTCCCTGCATTTTGCGATACCCGGCATGGAAATATCTGCACTCACTTTAGATTCCACCTTGTCATGGCAGTCGGTACACTTCATCGTGTCATGCCGGTTATGCGGAAAAATCGCGCCCGGCTGCCAGTCACGATTAATGCGTATCGGCGTGACCTTCCAGGGTACATCCTTATTCGCTACCGGCGAAATTTCATGACATTCTCCGCATTCGAGGTCTTTCCTGAACAAAGTTGCGGCGGCGTTCTTTCTGGCCAGTTCGTTGACGCAATCCTGCACCACTGCGCCCTTACACGCAGCCAGATTGTCTGCCGACACCCCCAGCCATTTACCATAAAACTCGCGCAAACTGTTCATTACAGCTCGCTCGGAGCCATGCGGTGCCAGACCGGTGACAGGATCGGTAAAATCCAGCGCATGACAACCCGACTGCTGACAGGATTTTTGCATGCTCATCGGCGCAAAATGTTTGCCTGATTCTTCCAGTTTATGACAGTCCTGACACTGCATCACGGTATCACCCTGCGGACTCGAGACCCCGTCTTTCGCCAGATGAACCTGATGGGAATACTTCAACCCTGACTTTTCAATCAATCGCGCTTTATCGTCTTCCCGGATATGAACAACTCCGCTATCGCTGACAAAGGTGAGATGGAACGGTGGATGACCCAGATTGAAATCATTCACGTTAGCCAACTCCGTGCTGGTCTTTTTATCCTTGATATTGCCATGACAATCAACGCACTTGGATGAGTCATGCAACACCAGTTCTTCGCGCCCCTTATGGTCGATATGGCAATTGGTGCAGTGCATTCCGCCAAACGCCTGCACTTCCAGATCGGCCTTAGTCAGGTGACGGGATACCCGCGCATGGCAACCGGTACAGATTTCATCGGTCACAGATTTGAACGCACGCTGATGACAGGTGGAGCACTTCGAGGCAAATAACTCATGTCCGCCAGACAAAGGCCCCGGACTCCAAGAGTCAGTCATGGTCACCGGCAGGCCGGATTGCCATTTATCCAATGCGTTTGATGCGGCAGGCAGCAACGGTAGCAGCATAAACAAAAACAGGATAATCGCCGCCATCCCGAATCCGAACTTGCGCTTACTCCAACCTAAAGCGGCCAGATTAACCGGCACATGCCCCTGCATCACAGCAGGCAAAGGATGAATCAACTCCAGAGACAAGGTGATCTCGTGATGTTCCGTCTCAGGCTCCACAATCAATGAATAAGGACCTACTTCCAGCAGTGTACCGGGAACAAGATCGGCACTGAGGGTAATAAAGCCGTCCACTTTCAGGGTGACATTATGTTCCGCATCAATATACAAGCCACCCTCTTCAGAGCGGAGTATCGTCGCGTGCAGCAAACTGATACGGTGATCCTGAAGGTGAATTTTGCAGGCGGCTCCACGGCCTATCTGCAGGATTTCGCCGGAAATCACGCTATTTTTGCTAATCGGCAAGCCTTGCGAATTGCGCGTCACATGAATCAAAAGACAAGAAATCATCCCGGCTACCAATAAAAAAAGATGGATATAATGTGCGCCGCGAGCGCGGAAAATAAGGCGATTCCCAACGGTGCGTGCAAATATAACCAGCACTCCAGACGAGCCTTGAGCATGATTTCCGTACGCGCCCGCAATACCAGTTTTTCCTTGCGCAACAGGAGTGAATACAGATCGCGCAGCATTTTTCGCTGATCATCCCGAATGTAATGCCCACCCAATGTCATCAGATGTTGAACTGCAAACCGGGTAGGACAATCGCGCTGAGTGCCACTCAATTGCTGCAACAAATTACCGCCGACACGGGTCTCCTGACAAGACTCCATCACCAGCACATTCACCTCATCGGATAAATCCAGCGCCCGAGCCGTCGCCAATTCATCCAGTTCTGCAATCTTCAGCAACAGATCGTCCAGCGTGTCTTCGCCCATATTCAGGGTAATCAGACGCGGATAATTCAAATACGCATTCAGACCGTAGAATCCGCTAAATATCACCAGCATCATCAATACATAAGCTAGCGTGTGTACATTCCAGCCCAGATGAAAACCGGTATGCAGGGTGGCCAACACCAGTAGCGAGATCCCGAGGTAAATATGCCCCGACAACCACTCTTGCAGCATGCCACTGCCGCGTAAACCTTTATTGACTGATGACTTACCGTGCGCAGGACGCTGATGTGATCCGGCCATTCCCTCATGCTCAGCAATCATGCTCCAGTCAGGCGTACCCGTGATACTGCGCTTGGCCACGCCATACCACATCAGCCCTAACAGTATCAGGGTGGACACGACACCTAAGGTATAGCCCAGCCAAGTGCCGCCAAAAGGATGGCCACCTACCGGTTCATTGAAAAGATACACCACGATAGATAACACCATCATGCCAGCGGAGACTTTTAAGTACCTGTAATTCTTGTACTTGAGCAAAGACGAACCTTGCATATTATTCATTCATTACTCCTCATCTGCCGGCCTACTTGACATAGCCTAAAAAGGCTTCCGGACTGACACGCAGCGCAGCCCCAGTTGGACAGGCACGAACACACACCGGCCCGCCCAAAATGTCTTTACACATATCGCATTTAACGGCCTTTTTTAGCAGCTCTCCTGATGTCACCTGAGTGGCTTTAGCAGGTTGAGTACCGAGTATGATCTGCCAGATGGTGCGTTTCTGATAATCCTGTTTGACAGCCATTTGTATCACACCATACGGGCAATTATCCTGACAATTGCCACAGCCTATGCAATTATCACTGATAAACACCTCGCCGTTCACTGAGCGGTGGATAGCATCAGGCGGACAATCTTTCATGCAATGAGGATGTTCACAATGCCGGCACGAGGTAGGCACGTGAATTTGCGCATAAGTGGCCCCCGCCTCGCGATCTAACCGTGAAGTGCCATCATGCACATCGGCACAAGCCGTTTCACAATTGTTACAGCGTATGCAACGCGCATAATCAATCAGCAACACATCGGTCGCTTCGCCTACGCCCTCCTCCATCAGAAAATTGATCAGGCCGCTCGATTCACTCGACAGCGAATATTCGTCCGAACGCACATGTTCCAGAAACCTACTATCCACCTTACGCCGCATCGAGGTATTTCTACTCAGCACCTCGGTTACCCGCAATGCTTCGAGCATAATCACCTCAGTGGGCGATGCTGCACGCACCGTAGCCGAACGCGGCATATTCGACACCAGTGCCATTTCCCCGACATAATTACCGGCAGAAATATAAGCTAGCACGATCTCTTTTCCGGCAACCTGACGCGACACAGTGACCGAACCGCGCCGTATCATATACAGCCCATCCGCTTGATCACCCTCATGAAACAATTCATCACCCACGGCGTAACGCCTAGACTGCGCATCGTGTACCAGATACTCCAACTCGCTCTCAGGCAACATGGTATCCAGACAACTGCGAACGACGCGTTTGAGCGAAACCTCATCGAGTTTACGCTGCACCCCGCTGGCAGAATAAAGCAATTTGAGCATGGAACGGCGCGAGGTCTCAACCAGGATGCAATCTTCACTCGCGGTCGCTGATCCGGAACGGCGGCGACCGGACAACAGTCCCATTTCACCGAAGAATTCACCTTTTCCGAGCGAGAAAACGGCAGCCTCCCCATCGGGCGCTTCCGTTTGAATCGCAATCCGCCCCTCAAGAATCGAAAAGAAACTGTTGCTGTAATCATTGCGGTTAAAAATCAGCTCACCGCGTTTGGGCACTTGCACTGTGCTCTCCAGCATAAACTCGCGCAATTGCAAAGTAGTGAGTGGTGCCAGCAAAGGCTGATTAGCCCTCAACAAGGCAATGCCTTCGGTCACCGAGTGTATATCTGGCACACAGGCAAATTTCATCCGTAACAGCAACTCATCAGCCGGTTCGACCGGATTACCCTGAATGTACTCGATGACCTCATACCCCTGGTTCATCGCCTGCTTGATCAAAGGATAACCGGCCAGTGCACCGACGATATATAAACCCGGCACGTTCGATTCGTATTGCTCCGACAACTGCGGCACCGCGCCCGAATCGCTGTTGGGGAAATGCACCCCGAAACTCTCCACCAACTGACGCGGCGGCTTGGCACCCAGTCGCGCGATGACGCGATGGCAATCGATCTGCTCATGCCCCTCGGGGGTTTGCGCCATATAAGACAGCTTAAAAGTACCGCCGCTATAGGCTTCCACCCGCTCGGTCAGCGTATTAACACGAATTTCAATTTTGCCGCGCGATACCGCCGTCATTAGCTGTTCGTAATTAGCTTCCTTACAATTGCTAAATTCGTCCTGACGATTAACTAGAATAACGCGATTCTGCCGCGACAGCGCCAGCGCATTTTCAACCCCGGCATCGCCACCACCCACCACCACGATGGTTTCATTGTTAAATTCATCCGGGTCATCCAGTTGATACTGCACGCCGGGCAAATCTTCTCCCGGCACGGCCAGTTTACGAATATTGCCCTGTATTCCGATGGCCAGCACCACGAATTCAGCCCGGATGCACTCACCGGTCAGCAGCGTAATTTGAAAGTCGCCCGCGTGTCCGGCAATGGCCGCCACAGCGGCATTAAGACGCAGATTAACGCTATACTCAGCCAGCTCATCACGCCAGGTATCAAGAATCGCTTCACGAGAACCGGGGCCAAAACTGATCGCACTGCGTAGCGGCAACACGGCAGGCTCCGCCATCACGGTCTTGCCTTTTTGGAAGTGATGAATGGTGCTGGCAAGATGCGGCGCGGCTTCAAGCAGAAGATGAGACAAGCCCAGTTCGGCTGCACGCGCGGCAGCCGACATCCCGCCCGGGCCTGACCCCACGATTACAATTTTAAATTGATCAGTCATCATTCTAACGCCCTGCTAAATACAATAAAATATCTATTAAATCAGAAAGTTAACCAAATTTTGATTGCGCTTAGAATAATCTAAAATTGCGTATATCAAGCTTCCTCCTGCGATCAGCTCATTTTGCAACATGCGCATCGGCAATCAGCCCTGGAATTAAACTGTCGTCGAACATAAAACCCCCGCTTGCAGGAAAAAAGTTGTCAGTCGCTTAATCGATGCCCTCGATCAGGTTTTCGAGGTGGGCACGGCCTTCCGGCGTAGTCATCACCATCAAGACATCACACTCTTGAAGGATATACCCGGCAGGCGGATTGAAATACCATGCGCCATCTCGTTGTATAGCAAGCACCAGACAATCGTGGTTGCCGTGATACAACACATTCAGCGATTTATTCACCAAATTGTTCGGCAGAATGATCTCTTCCATACGCAGCGTCTTATCAGAGTTGAGCATCTCGTCGAGAAAGTTCATCACGTTCGGGCGCAGCATCGCGGAAACAATGCGCTGACCACCACTGTAATCGGGTGAAATAACCTCATCTGCACCAACACGACGTGTTTTTTCGGCGTTCTTCATATCATGACAACGCGCCACCACGCGCACGTTCGGATTCAACTGCTTGGCGCTCAGACTGATCACCAGATTCGCGCTGTCGTCATGCGCGACCGCGAAAACCCCCTTGGCGCGCATCACCCCCGCCGCCATCAAGACATCGTTATCCGTCGCGTCTCCGTTCACAAAAAGCTGTTCCGGGTGGGTATCAAAATAGCGCTCAATATGCGTCAAATCGCTCTCAACAATCACAAACGAACGGCGAGTCATCGCCAAATCGTGCGCCACATTACTGCCCACCAGACCTACACCACACACGATGTAATGGCCGCTCAGCTGATCGATTTTTTTCTGCATCTTCCTTATCCTCCAGGATATGTTGAGATCCTTTTCCAATATAAAGGCGGTGACTGTGGATAAAACATAACCCAGCACACCGATACCGGAAATGCCGATAAATACGGTAAACAAACGGCCGTACTCATAACGGGTCACATCGACGATTTCACCATAACCGATAGTGGTGATGGTGATAAACGTCATGTAGAAACAATCTTCCAGGGAATAGCGCGGCCCGCCCAGAATTTGAAATCCTATCGTACCCACGATAAACACAATTACAAGAAATCCAAACGAAATCAAAAGATTACGAACAACCTTCGATTCCTGAAGTTGGGAGTATCGCAATTATTCGTCCTGAGTATCGTTATTGGGGAACAGCAAATCAGAAAAGCCGAAACGGCTCATATCCTGCATCTGCATCGGATACAACACACCTTCCAGATGATCGCATTCATGTTGTACCACACGCGCATGAAAACCGCTCACGGTTCGATCAATCAAGGCGCCGTATTCGTCACAACCCTGATAGCGTATATGCGTCCAGCGCGATACCAGCCCGCGCAGTCCGGGCAGACTCAAACACCCCTCCCAGCCTTCATCATGCTTATCATCCAGTGGCGTGATATAAGGGTTGACCAGCACAGTTTCCGGCACATATTCGGCATCAGGATAACGAGGGTTGGCTTCGACTTCAAAAATCACTACCCGCAGATTGACGCCGATTTGCGGCGCGGCCAACCCTACTCCACCCTGCGCCTTCATGGTGTCACGCATATCGACCAGTAAATCCGGCAAACTGGCAAAATCGCTGACCGGTACGGCACGCTGCAACAGGCGTGCATCGCCCATACGCAATACAGTTCTAATAGCCATCTCGACTCCATACTGATAAAAAGTTATTCATCCGGGTCTTCCTCATGGCAAATCACCACGCATTCGAGTATGGAACGCACCCGCTCCATAGAATTTTTTGCGGTGGTATTCACCCCATCCAGCTTGATGCCGGTCTGACAATCACCGCGACCTGCTGCACAATTGACCACCACGGCGATGGACGCATAGTTCACATCCAACTCTCTGGCCAACGAGGTTTCCGGCATTCCTGTCATACCGACCATATCTGCACCGTCGCGCTCATAGCGATTGATCTCGGCGATACTATCGAGGCGAGGACCTTGTGTTGCAGCATAAACGCCGCCATCGAGGCACTCGTGCTGCGTTATCTGTGCACTCTTGAGGATGCGGTTACGTAATTTCTGAGAATAAGGCAGGGTAAAATCGACGTTGCTAAAACTGATGTTGCGACTGTCAAAATAAGTCGAATCGCGTCCATGCGTGTAATCGATGATCTGATCCGGCACCACCAGTTTACCCGGCGTCAGATCCGCACGAATACCGCCCACTGTTGCGACAGAAATCACATCGGTCACGTCCTGTTCACGCAAAGCCCACAAGTTAGCCCGATAATTGACCAGATGAGGGGGAATAGTATGACCATATCCGTGACGGGCCAGAAAAATAACTTCATGTTCATTGAGTGTGCCAAAGAGAAAAGCACCTGAAGGTTCACCATAAGGCGTACGCATCACTTGCCGGTGAGTGATTTTGAGGTTTGCCAGTTGCGTCAAACCCCGACCGCCTATGATAGCTAACATATCAATTCCCTTATGAGGATTGAGGATTGAGGATCGAGGATTGAGGATCGAGGATTGAGAAACGCCATCCTCCCCGATTTCACTCAGTCCTGAATCCTGAATCCCGCATCCTGATTTTTCACTGCATAAATCGCAGGCAGATTGCGCCATGCACCTTCAATATCCATACCGTATCCGAACACAAAACGATCCGGCAATTCAATGCCGACAAAATCAGCGGTAACCGGCTTTTCTTTACCATGCATTTTATCGGCAAAAGCCGCGATATAACAGCGATCAGCCCCTAAGGCCATCACGCGTTCACGCAAGGCCGCCAGCGTATGCCCTTCATCGAGAATATCGTCCACCAGCAACACCACACGATGACGCACCGATTCATGCGGTGCTACCTTCCAGTGCATTTCCCCGCCGCTACGCGCATCGCCGTAGCGCGACACATGCACATAATCGAAATCCAGCGGAAAATCGAGTAAAGGCAAAAGTTGTCCGGAAAAAACAACCGCCCCGCCCATCACTGACAACACCAGCGGATGCATATCACTCATTACCGAGTTAATTTCTGATGCCATCCTGTGTAGCGCGCGTTGAACCTGTTCGGCAGAGCAGAGCAATTCCGCCTGCTGCAAAACGTCTCTGGCGCGCTGAATATTCATCTCTGTTAAGCGCCTAAATTCAGGTTGCGCAAGTACTCGGCAAACTCTTCTTTGACTTCCGGATGTGACAGTCCTGAAGCCACCGTCGCCTGCAAATAACCTAGTTTAGAGCCGCAATCGTAACGCTCACCATGATAACGATAGGCCAGTACGCGCTCTTCCTCAATCAGTGCAGAAATTGCATCCGTCAATTGAATTTCACCGCCTGCACCGGGTTTCACATTCTGTAAATGGTGGAAAATTCGCGGGGTCAAAATGTAGCGACCGACCACAGCCAGCGTTGATGGCGCTTCTTCAGGCTCCGGCTTTTCGACAATACCGGTCACCTGTTCCAGTTCATCATTTACCCGGACGCTGCTGACGATCCCGTATTGACGGGTCTGATCTCGCGGCACATCATGCACAGCCAGCACCGAGTTAAAATGCTTCTCATAAACTTGCACCATTTGTTGTGTCACAGCGGAGGCTTCGGCCACCATGAAGTCATCCGCCAGAATCACGGCAAAGGGTTCATCTTTAATCACCGCCTGCGCACACAACACCGCATGACCTAAACCCAATGGCTCGGACTGACGCATATAGATGCAGTTGATGCCGTCCGGAATCACTTCACGGGTAATGCGCAACAACTCCGCCTTGCCACGCTTTTCCAATTCGGCCTCCAGCTCATAAGCCTTATCAAAATGATCCTCGATAGAGCGCTTACTGCGACCGGTGATGAAAATCATGTCGGTAATACCCGCCGCTACCGCCTCTTCGACGGCGTACTGAATCAACGGTTTGTCCACGATCGCCATCATCTCCTTGGGACTGGCCTTGGTTGCCGGCAGGAAGCGACTTCCCATACCCGCGACTGGAAACACTGCCTTACGTATCACTTTAACTTTTCTCATAGTCAAAAACCTTTGATTAAAAACAAAAATTCATTTTCGTCCATAATGGAAATATTTAATTCCCGCGCTTTATCGAGTTTACTGCCACTATCAATGCCGGCCACCACGTAATCTGTTTTTTTAGACACGCTACCGCTGACCTTAGCACCCAACACTTCCAACTTCTCTTTGGCCTCCTGACGCGACAGGGTACCTAGCACGCCGGTCAGGACGAAGATTTTTCCACTCAACGGCAGAATCTGCTCGGGTTCAGGTTCAAATTCATCCCAACTCACCCCGCCAACTCGCAATTGCCTGATCACATCCAAGTTATGTACTTCGGCAAAAAATTCGATCATACTCTCAGCGACCACAGGGCCGACATCGGGCACCGCCTGCAGACGCACAGTATCAGCTGCAATCAGATTATCCAGCGATCCGAAGTTTCGGGCCAGATCTTTTGCGGTCGTCTCACCGACATTCCGAATCCCTAAGGCAAAAATAAAACGGGCCAGCGTAGTGCGTCGACTGTTTTCGATCGCATCCAGCAGATTGCGCGCGGATTTCTCACCCATGCGCGCCAGACGGCCCAGCGCCGTCATGCCCAGTTGATACAGGTCGGCCGGCGTTCTGACCAGATCGGCATCGACCAGTTGCTCGACCAGTTTGTCACCCAGACCATCGATATTCATCGCCCGGCGTCCGGCAAAATGCAGCAAAGCCTGCTTGCGCTGGGCAGGACAATACAGACCACCGGTGCAACGCCAGGCCGACGCGTCCGCTTCCCTTGCGACATGAGAGCCACACACAGGACAAACCGTCGGCATGACGAACTCACTTGCATCCGGCTGTCGATGTGCCATGACGACGCGCGCCACTTCGGGAATCACATCCCCTGCCCGTCGCACAACCACCGTATCACCGATGCGCACATCTTTACGGCGTATTTCATCCTCGTTGTGCAAAGTTGCGTTGGTCACTGTCACGCCGCCGACGAACACAGGTGACAGCCGTGCGACCGGTGTCAACGCACCGGTGCGTCCTACCTGCACATCAATCGCGAGCAGGGTGGTCATCGCTTCCTCTGCGGGAAATTTATGCGCGATGGCGAAGCGCGGCGCGCGCGAGACAAAACCCAGTTGCGCCTGTAGCCCTATATCATTCACCTTGTACACCACGCCATCGATCGCAAAGGGCAGCGTCTTGCGTTGTTCGCCGATCTCCCGATAGAAAGCCAGCAAGCCATCGACGCCGGTCACCACACAACGCTGTACGGCGACCGGAATCCCCCACTGCGAGAGCTGCGCCATCTGGCTGCTATGCTGTCCGGGTAGAGTCACCCCGTCGCACAACCCGATACCGTAGGCGAAAAAGCTCAAATGGCGCGTTGCAGTTATCCTGGAATCGAGTTGACGCAAAGAGCCGGCTGCCGCATTGCGGGGATTGACAAATTCTTTATCACCAGCGTCACGCTGCTGCGCGTTCAGCTTATCAAAATCTCGGATAAACATCAGCACTTCACCGCGAACTTCAACATCAAGGGTCAGCTCAGCGCCGCAATGATCGCGCAAACGCAAAGGGATGGAGTGTATTGTGCGCAGATTTTCGCTGACATCTTCACCAATGTTACCGTCACCGCGCGTCGCTCCCTGAACAAACAGCCCATTACGATAAATGAGGTTGATCGCTAGGCCATCAAACTTGAGCTCTGCCGCATACTCAACCGTCTCGACACCCAGTGACTCACGGATACGGGAATCAAAAGCGCGCACCTCCTCCTCGCTAAATGCATTATTGAGCGAGAGCATCGGCGTACGATGGGTCAATTCAGCAAAGGATTTCAGGGGAACAGCCCCCACCCTCCGCGTCGGGGTATCTTCAGTCAGTAGTTCAGGATGTCCAGCTTCCAGATTTTGCAGTTCGCGGAACAGCTTATCGTATTCCGCATCAGGGATAGAGGGATCATCCAGCACATAATAACGGTGATTGTGCTGCTCTATTTCAGCGCGCAGCTGCTGTATGCGATACTGAGGCGCAAATAAGGGCATCAGGAGAACAAACGACGTGCCTGCATACCACCCGGCGCGAGATTGCGAGCAGACATTTTCGCTGCAACTTCAACGATCTGGGTGCGGGTATGTGCCAGCGCCGCATCAGTCAATTGCACCCGGTGATCGTCCATCAGATTGGCCGGCAGGGTTCTTGCTAGGGATTGCGCAATCTGCACCAGTTGATCGAAGACTTCAGCCGGGTTTTCCACACGCGGGACATCCAGCAGCAACGTTACGGCCGGAGTGGAAAAATGCGCTAATGTGTGTGATTGGAAAGGTCTGGCATCGTGATTAACCAGCGTGATCACGCTGTACCCTGAAGCATTATGCAAGTGAAACGCGCCGTCCGCTTCCAGTTTCATATCCAGCAGCGCGGCAGCCTGAGCGATTTTCGCGGCATTAAATGGCCGCTCACCCTGTGGCAGCAGATTCACCCCGACCAATTGATCGACTTCTGCACAGAAGACATCGATGGCCTGCGCATTGCGATGGGTCGCATTCGTATCTGGAAAGCTCATATCGGCGTGAATTTCATCCGCGACCCCCTGCACCAGATCGCAAAATTGACCCAGTATCGCCAGCGGGATAACACCGCCGCGATCGACCATTTGCACAGCAATATAAAACTTAGAATAGTAAGACTGGCTATCAGCAGCCACCTTTTCCCATTGCACCGAATTCAAAGTCAAACCGCACACCTGGACCAGTTTACCGAATTCACCGCGTCGCTGCCATAACCCATCCAATGCTTCCGCAGAACAAGGTTGATCCGGATCCACTTCAATAATGAAATCGCAACGCGCATCCAGCAAAGTACAGGGTTCAACGGCTACAGCCTCGGCTTCTATCGGATTTAACTGTTCCATCGATTCAGCTTCCGGTTCAACCGGGGCCAAAGGCATGACGGGCAATACATCCTCAACCACGGGCAGCTCGACAACCGCACCTACCGGCATCGCATCCCAGTTGACGATTACCGGTTCTGACGCCTGTACGATCGTCGGTGCAACCGGCTCAGTCTTGAGTTGATACAAGGCATCATCGTGACTTTGCTGAAAAGTAGCCCCGAATTTTCGGCTGTATTGACGCTGCTTCCACCAGCCATAAATGTAGACTGCGATCACCACACCCAAACCGATTGCCAACAATGCTGCCTGTAACTCACTCATATTCTATGTACCAAGATGCAAATGCGCTGATTATCTCAAGTGCGGTGGAAAATGGCAAAGCTAAACCAGCGGTAATTCAGGTGAACTGACCCCGATCACTGCGATTTCCTGCAATGCTTTGAGAAATTGCGGATCTTCGTGTAGTTTTGGCATGGTGACCGCATGCGCCGCACCCCGCATCTGCACGATGCGCGCACGACTGGTCACCGGCATGTCCCAGTGCAAACCGGCTAGCAACTCATCCGCCGACTGCGAATTATTGCAAACCAACACCATGTCGCAACCGGCGTTGAGCGCGGCGGAGGCGCGTTGCACGATACTACCTGCGACCGTTGCACCTTCCATGGAAAGATCATCGCTGAAGATGCAGCCTTCAAAACCCAGTTGTCCGCGCAACACATCTTTTAACCAGATAGGAGAAAATCCGGCCGGACGACTGTCCACTTTAGGGTAGATCACATGCGCCGGCATCACAGCGGTTAAACCAAAATCAATCATCTGCCTGAAGGGCACCAAATCGCAGAACTCGATATCGACAAATTCGCGCTCATCGACCGGAATGGCCAGATGGGAATCCGCCGCGACAAAACCGTGCCCCGGAAAATGTTTACCAACCGAATGCATACCGCCTTGCTTCAACCCCAGCAACAAGGCATGCGCGAGTTCTGCAATCGCCTGCGGATCGCTATGGAACGCACGATCGCCGATCACGCCGCTGTTCTCATGATCAACATCCAGCACCGGAGTAAAACTAAAATCGACACCCGAGCCGCGCAATTCAGCAGCCAGCACATAGCCTACCTGCTGAGCCAGATGGCGCGCACGCGATGCGCTCACATCCCATATCTTGCCCAGTTCACGCATCGCGGGCAACCGGGTAAAACCATCCCTGAATCGTTGCACCCGCCCGCCTTCATGATCGACCGAAATCAACAGCGGTGAACTGCGCAGCGCGTGAATCGAGGCGGTCAGTTCTGCCAGTTGTGCAGGAGACTCATAGTTGCGTTTAAATAAAATCACCCCGCCGACTAAAGGATGTTTTAAGCGAGCCATATCCTCCGCCGTCAGCGTTGTTCCTGCCACATCCAGCATTACCGGACCTAAACCCATGATTTTCCTTAATAATTAAATATAACAAAAATAGCTGGCTGCACATTCTCATCGATCCAGAGGGCTGATCACTCCGCGCCCACCTTTATTCAGGACGTGAGTATAAATCATGGTCGTCGAAACTTCGGAATGACCGAGCAATTCCTGCACGGTACGGATGTCGTAGCCGCCCTCCAGCAGGTGGGTGGCAAATGAGTGGCGCAAGCTATGCGGCGTGGCAAGTTTGACAATACCCGTCGCCAGCACAGCCTTTTTCATCCCGCGCTGTATGGCCTTTTCGTCCGCGTGATGACGACGAATCTTGCCGGAATACGGATCAATCGACAGGTTGCGTGAAGGGAAAACATATTGCCAGCCCCAAGACTTTCCCTCAGCAGGATATTTTTTATCCAGCGCCATTGGCATGAATACTTCACCATAGCCCTGCGTCAAATCCTCATCGTGCAACACCTTCACGCGCACCAAATATTCCTTGAGTGGCTGCACCAGAGAAACTGGCAACATGGTCACACGATCCTTGAAGCCCTTGCCCTCGCGCACCAGAATTTCGTGCCTCGCAAAATCCACATCCTTCACGCGCATAACCAGCGACTTAGCTGGCGTTTTTTTTGACAGCTTAGTCGAATGGCTAGTAGTTTCATCAGCCGCAAACATTCCATAATACGCATCCCGCTGCCGTATAACAGACTGGCAATCAACCAAACCGTACCGTCCAGATGCGCCAGCACCGACTGGACTTCCTCGCGAGTCAAGACGGTCGGCAAACGTTTTGGCACCTTGGCCTGTGTGACGTTATCCAACCACGGCAACTGGATCCACAATACTTCCTTGTACAAAAACAGCAAGGCGCTTTTTGCCTGATTCTGCGTCGAAGCTGACACAGAGCGATCGACCGCCAGATGCGATAAAAACGCCTCGACTTCCGGCGCACCCATCTCTTTCGGATGTCGCTTGCCATGGAACCAGATAAAGCGTTTAATCCAGTCGACGTAGGTTTTTTCCGTGCGCAGGCTATAGTGCTTGACACGCAGTCGCTCTACAACTTGCTCAAGCAGTTTGTGTGGATGCTGAATGTCAGAATCAGCTTGCATGGAAGGTGTGTTTCACGGTTTTATTATTTGCAAAACAGGTGTGCTAAAACTACGCTCATGATTGATAATAATCAAGTTTTATTTGTATCAAACCATTTAGCCACCTGTCCAGCTAAAAGATTTAGTTGTTTTTTGGTTGCTACTTTACGTTAGGGTGACAGATGAAAGTTTCCAATGAAAGATTATGACCTCAAAAGCATTGTCCAAGTTATATCTGCGGCATCACCATCGCACCTTGCCTTAGTGTCGTTTTTAGTTCTTCCGGTTGTCATGAACTACTGGCTGGAAACGCTAATTAAAGCATTCCCAGACATATCAACTTGCTGGAAACTTAGTGCGCTTTTAGTCCTGATAGGAATCTATTTGTTTTGCCTTTTCTGGTTGGTCAAAGAAAATAGCAAGAGAAAATCACTTGAGCTAAAGCGTGATCAAATTATTGGAAGACTTGTTTCCAACAATTGGAAGGAAATAGGTTTTGACAGTGCGAGAAAATCACTGACAACAGAAACTAGAGATGAAGAACTCATCGCTGTAATTGAGGAATTTCCAAAGTCTTTGCGGTACGTTCGGATGAGGCAACGAGACAAGGATAATAACTTTATGAAGGACGAAAATGGCATTCAAATGTACAAACACGGCATTGGGTTGGTGGCTGCCAATCAAGTTGAGATTGAGTGTGATGAAGCATAACGAGCAAGGCTATATTTTGGCGTGCTTTACGTTTTCAATCAAAGTGTATTCTTTAAAATTCATATTATTGTAAATATAGCAATGTCGCTGGAGAGAAAAATGAAATGGTCAAAGAAATCTCGAATTATAATTTCCATAGTGGCATTTATCATTTTTAGCATTTTTTCTATAAACAGGGTGATTGAGAATAATAGTAGATCCTACATAGAGCATCCTGATGCCACGTTACTTGGTGCTGTAACCCCAAATATCTTTGTAGCGATTGGATTCTACTGGCTGTTTGGTATTCAGCGTAAGAGGCCAAACTGGACACCATCATTCCTTAAAGCAAAATCTATAGACCGCAATAAAAAGGATGACTGGGCGTTTGAACAAGCCGCTAACGAGTTGGAGTCAGGGGAAATTGATAAGTCAATTTGGGCAAGGGCATTTTCGGAAGCAAAGGGAGATGAACCTGCATCAAAAGCCAACTATATTTCTCTAAGGGTTGAGCGACTCGTGTCCTCAAAAGTAATTGACGATCAAAAATCAACGGATATTAAACCGGAATCGGATGAATCATTAGTTTCTCGAAAATACTTCAACAGACTATTAGTAGGCTTAGTTATTGTCGCTATGATTGCAGTAATCTACTTGGTTGCCTCAGCGTCGTCAGAGCCAAGAAATGGGGTCGATGCCCCAGTTAAGAAACCTTTCCGCGTTTCAAAAGAATGGAAACCTTTAAGCTTTGAAGAATGGAAGAGACAACGGGAGCAATTGGAAAAAAAAGAAAAGTAGCATCATTCATTGAATAAACTTTGGTTCATGCCTATAGTTATAACATTGGCTACCTTGCTCAAACCCTAACCTTACATTCGAGAGGGACTGGCTACGCCAGCCCCTCAATTCAACGTTAGGCAATCAATATGAAAGTTCAGCCGATGCTTAAATTCTTTGTGTGTGCCTTCGCTCTTTTCGCTTTTTCTGCTTGCTCCTACGGCAGCACATCCGATGGGCAGATTTTTACGCTTTATCGAAATAGCATGACTGATGAAAATATGCGAATTCATGTCGCCACTTTTGACGCTTCAGAAAATGAGGCATACAACCGAGGCAACTGTGAGCAAGCACAGTTACTTTTCCAAAATCAGCCGGGCGTAAAAACCAAATTTTGGTGTGAAAAAGGTCGCTTCAAAAAGTGAGCATCGTATCGACTAACCCTACATTCGAGAGGGGCAGGCCAGAAGCGGCCTGTCCTTCAATTTGAACGTTAGCCCTACGAGGAAACCATGAACGAATGGCTTGGACTAATTGGTGCGCTGGCAGGAACTGCAATTGGTGGCTTTGTCACGTACAAAGTGGCAAATCAACAGCATTCCCACGAACGTTCAGCCGAGAATGAACGTCGCCTTATAGCCGCGTGTGAGTCCATTCATGACTTACTTTCAGCCATCGCCTCACAGGCTGCAATGCTCAACATGGGCGTTCTTGGAGACCTTGGGTATAACTCCCCGTTGAAAGGGGGTATCTTGAAAGAAAAGGTTCAATTGGATCGACTCCGAATGCTCGTTGATTTCTACGCGCCGTCTCTAAGCGTTGACGTCAAGGCAATTTCGGATCAGTATTGTGGACCCCTCAGTCAAGACAATAATGTGTCGAGTTTAAGATGGTTGCCTGTTTCATGCAGCTGAACAGCGCTGCCCCGGTTTTTTGCTTCGAT
>Ga0214247_1000081_pt1 | contig 72551 bp, 125 predicted proteins | sample TroBogypolimnion_18_FD_153085 | JGI IMG/M metagenome (GOLD analysis project Ga0214247, IMG submission 153085) | Freshwater microbial communities from Trout Bog Lake, WI - 03JUN2009 hypolimnion | ecosystem: Environmental > Aquatic > Freshwater > Lake > Hypolimnion/Profundal zone ... | reverse complement strand
CGTTCGACTCGCTCCAGCTGTGGTAGCCGTACTCGTCAAAGATCACCACGCCGCCCGAGACCACGTTGTCCCATAGGTTGACGAGGGTAGCGTAGGTAGGCTCCTCGAGGTCTAGGTCTAGGTTCAGTACGCTGATCCTGAATCCAGGACGCTCCTTGGTAGCTGTAAAGCTCGTCTCGCCGATGTCGCCGCCGATGAGCTCGAACTTGTTCTCCTTGATTCCGGCAGACAGGATCTTGTTCCTGATGCCTTCAATCGAGACGTCGTCCTGCTTGATGTTCTTGTCGCGAGTGAACACCTGTCTCATGGTCTCACGGTCGATGTCGTTCTTCAGCTCGTCGACGAACTCATCACCGAAGAAGTCAAAGCCTACGCACTTCTTGAGTGAGTTGGGTTCGAAGAGGTCGATGAGCTTGAGCCACGCCAGCATGCCCGAACCCTTGAACACGCCGCACTCGACGATGTCGCCGTTGAGGTGCTGAGTCATCTTGTAGAACTCGATCTTCGAGACCAGCTTGTTGAATACGTTGCGGTCCTGACTGAAGATGAAGTTGTTGAACGCGTCGTAGATGTTCTGGTTAGAGTGGATGCTCGACTTGTTGTTGTATAGGTTGTTCATTTGTGGTGCTCCAAGAAGTAGCCGAGGTCCTCAGGCGTACCGATGCCCCACATCTTCTTTACTTCCTTGATGCGTACTCGCTTGCCGTCTTGAATGGCCTCGTTGAACACCGGGCACACGTAGAACTCGTTGTTGACTCTGATGTCCTTGGCGATCATCTGCTCTGCGTACTTGACGTAGTCGGATCCCTTGTTCCAGTAGTACACGCCGACAGTAGCGTGGTCCGAGATGACCTTCTTCTCTGCTACCTCGGCGACGAAGCCGTTCTCGTCTAGGCTCGCGTACGACCACTTAGGGTGGGTAGACTTGAAAGTCAAGATGCCCGCGTCGATGTCGTCGGCACCGAAGGCGTACATGGCCTCGTTGGAGTCCCACTCAATGAACTGGTCACTGTTGGCGATGATTAGGTGCTCGTCGTTGTCGATGAACTCCTTGGCAAGGAGCGTAGTACACGCAGCTCCCTCGGTCAACCCATCGACCTGAACGATCTTGCAGTTAGGGGCGATGAGGTTGAGCACGTACTTGAGGTTGTACTTCTCGTAGTGTTCGCGCTGGACGATGAAGACGTAGTTGGCCTGCATGTTCAGGTTGTCGACGACCACTTGGATCATCGGCTTGCCGTGCACCTCGATGAGCGGCTTGGGGAACGTGTAGCCAGCAGCTGCGAACCTAGAACCCGCACCAGCCATTGGGATGAGTACGTTGAGCTTTGAGTCGCGCCACGGCACGTTGACTTCTGTAAATTCACTCTCGAGTTCGTTCATCTTGTTAATCACCTTCTCTACGCTGAGATCATATGAGTCTTCCACGGGAAGCAAGTGACCGCCTGAGTCGAGAGCACCCCTGCGACCGATGTGAGAGTCCTCTATGATGAGGGTGTTCTTCGGCAGGGCGTTCAGCGCTATCATGCAGCGCCAGTACATCTCGGGGAACGGCTTGGTATACTTGACGTCCTCATTACTCATTATATAGTCAACCATCGGGAGGACTCCGATCGCGTTGAGTGCGATGCGGATGGTCTCACGTATAGAGTTACTCGCCACTGCTACCTTCCACCCACGACCCTTTGCGGTAGTGATGATGGACTGTGCAGCGTAGTTTGGACCGAGCCTAGACAGGTGGTGGAACGTAGCCTCCTGCTTCTTCTTCCAGATCTGGTCGAAGTACCTACGGTCGAGACCCTTCCTAGTCGAGAGCATCTCAAGCTTCTTGGTAGTGTTTAGTCCGTCGTACGTGCTGAGGTGTTCGTCCCTTGATATGACGTACTCCTCTCCGACTTCCCTGAGCGCGTCGTTGAGCGCTTCAAAGTGGATGTCGCGTGACTCGATGAGCGTCCCATCGAGGTCCAGTATCAGCAGCTTATTTGTCATCTATCAACCTCATAATATCGTCCACAGTGTTACTTATAAGGTGGTTCTCCATGGCGTATCGCTTGCGAGGTATCAGGACGTCGTAGTTCTTTGGTGTCCTGTAGTCGCGCATGAACTGCAGCAGCTGTTGGTCTTCCTTGTAGGTGAAGCCGTAGTCACGCATGAGTCGAGCGCCTGCATTGTACCTAGCAGCCCAAGGCGTAAGGTTGACCATAGCCTCGAGCAGTACTAGACCGAATCCCTCCTTGAAGGAGTGCATGACGTATAAGTCAGCCTCTAAGAGGGCGTTGAGTACGTCTTGACGGTCGTCGAGTATTAGGTTCTTGACGTACCTAGAGTCCTGTGGTATCAGGCTCGGGTCGAGGGCGTACCCCGTGGTCACCATGGTGACGTCTGTGCGACCGAGTTGGTTGAACAGGTCGACCAGCTCCTTCATGGCCTTGTTCTGCCAGTACCCTCCGCACGACAGGAACATGTACTCCGTGTCGATGCCGAACTTCTTCTTGAAGCCGTCGACGCCGATTGCCTTCTTCATGTCGATGCCGTGGCGGACCTGCACGCCCCTGCCTTGACAGTTGGCGTCTACCCACTCCCAGTCCTCTTCAGTAGAGCATCCAACGAAAGCGACGTTCTTACTGGCCCGCTTGTATAGGTCGCTGTTCGACGGTAGGATGAGCATGAAGAGGATGGGAGAGGGTATGTGCTGTGCTTGTCTGAGCACGAAGTCTTGTACACCGACGTCGCCGCCGTGTACGATGATCAGGTCGAAAGGTGTGCCGAGGATGCTTGAGTCACTGGTGACGTTGACTCCGTTGATGTTGTTTCCCTTGTGAGTGCCGGTGAAGACCCAGACCTCATGGCCTCTCCTTACCGACTCCTCGGCCATATCCCTGACGTAGTTCTCAGAGCCTCCAGGAAACGGCGCGTACCTGTGTACGACGTACAGTAGTCTCTTCATAACGAACACTCCAAAAGATTGGAGCGGACGATGGGATTCGAACCCACGACATTTTGCTTGGCAAGCAAAAACTCTACCCCTGAGTTACGTCCGCATTAAAGATATATATGTTTGTAGGAGAGAGCATAGGAGGAAAACATGTCTCTACCATGGATGAATACCGCTGAGAGTCTGATCGGCGTCGAGCGCTTCAGAGTCGACCTTAGGCACCATCCCGATGAGCCTAGCAACCCGCAGATCATCAGCTGGGCAGAGGCACTGGGCGGATACGCTGCCAAGTACTACCAGCACGACGACATTCCTTGGTGTGGACTGTTCATTGCCCACTGCATGTCCGAGAACGGTCTCATGGTACCTAAGAACCCGCTGAGCGCGCTCGAGTACGGTAACTGGGGACAGGGGCTCTCTGAACCGTCGGTCGGCGCAGTCATGGTGTTCACTAGGAACGGCGGCGGACACGTAGGGTTCTACCTCGGCGAGGACGACGAGGAAGCCTACCACATCCTAGGTGGAAACCAGAACAACATGGTCTGCAGGGCTAGGGTGTCGAAGAGTAGGCTTCACTCTATTCGCTGGCCTTCCGACTATGATCTTCAGTATACGGGTCCCGTCCAGCTCAGTGCCGACGACGACAACCCGTCTACTAACGAACAGTAACTGGAGCGGGCGAAGGGGATCGAACCCTCGACAGTCAGTTTGGAAAACTGAAGCTCTACCACTGAGCTACACCCGCAATTATAATTACATATGTATACGTAGTTCTCTTACACGGTTCTCGAGAACACTGACTGCTGTCCTAAGATGACCTGTATCATGATCTTGAAATTGACTTTTTAGATATTCAATTTCATGTTGAAGAACTTTAACATAAGTCCAAGAATCAATCGTATCTTTTTGAATAATACGATCAAGTTTGGTTTGGTGATATTCAACATCTTCCGGTGACATCAATGTCATAATATACTCCTATTAAGAGGTGATAGTTTACATTTATCACCATGCCATTTTTTCATATTTAACCTATCAACCATTTTATTACAATGCGGACATTCTTCTTTAACAGTTTCTATACCTTTATTCCAAGCTGCTTTACCTTTATTGGCTTGTGATATTCTATTTCTAGTTTCTTCATTAGGTGATGATCTTTTAAAAGGAGCTCTCTTTTTACCTAATTTTGATTCTCTAATTTTTTGTTTTGTTTCTTCGGTATGTTTAATACACGAAGAAGGAGTGCCAAATCTAGGATTACCTTCACCTGACATGGCATAAGATCTAGCTATTCTAGCTCTTTCAAAATATCGACTACCATTTAATCTATTATGTTTAATCGATGATACATTCATCATAGCAAAAGCAGCCCATAGAGGTTTTAATTTATAATGTTTAGCTAATAACCAATGACAAATATAATGTTCTCTTGCAGTTAAAAGAACCAAATTTGATAAAGTATCATCACCACCAATACACTTTGGAACAATATGATGTTTTTCTAAATAACCTTCTCTTAAATTGTTTTTTGCCCTATCAATTATTTGACTATATATTTTTAAATAATTCATTTATATCTCCATCAGCATTCTTATATTTTATTTATAAGAATGCTGATTTTGATTATGCTGTCTTTTGTTGGTTGTATAAAATTTCTTTCATGCGGTCTGCGGCGTAGCTGGCAGCCCAAGCATTTGGTTTTACCATAGGAATCACGTTACACATACCTCTAATATACCCTGTAGCCTCATTAATTACACATGATGAACCGTGATGTTCATCAGGATTAATATCCAAATGCACTTCTACATGTCGATCTTCTAAAACTTCAGCTAACTTCATATAAAGATCAGCAATTTTAAAAGTTTCATTCATGAGACGCAGCCTAGGCTTACCCTTTATGGTGTCGTAGTCGCGCTCACGTTGGATCTCTCCGAATATCTTGCATCCCCTCTTACCGTCCATGTGCACCACCACTACCAGCGTGTAGTCGGCGTGCCACTGACCCTTGATGGGGAACCTCTCGGAGTCGCAGCCGATGTAGATCTTCGTCTCAGGTCCCATAGTATCTAGGAACTCTTTCACTTCGTTGACGTCGATCTTCTTCATTGCTGCCTCCTGTCTTATATATGGTGGACACGAGAGGACTCAAACCCCTAACCTCCGCGTTCGTAGCGCGGCGCTCTATTCAGTTGAGCTACGTGTCCGTTATGGTGCTTGGAGACGGGATCGAACCGCCGGCACGTGGTTCTTCAAACCACTGCTCTACCAACTGAGCTACCCAAGCTTATCTCTTCATTAGTTCCTCTACAAAGTCTAGCAATAGACCGTGGTTCTTCTTCTCCCTGTCTTCGTCCCATTCCTTCCTCATCCAGCCGTACTCGGTGTACCAGTGCCTCTGAGCTTCAGGGTGGGAACCTATGAGACCTATCCTGTCTTGATAGCCGGCCATCACGTCACCGTTTCCATATCTAGCGACCACGTCGAACCTGCCGTCGCCGACGATGCTGCAGCCGTCGTACCAGAACATCTTCTCTTTCTCGTCTTTCCACGTGACTTCTAGATGCTTGGCATGCGGCCTTCTCGTATCCGTATTAGGACGAGCAAGGTACTGTACGCAGTCGCGATCATCTAGGATGTCTAGGTATTCTTTTCCGGCCCAGTAGGCACCCATGCATATGCCGAGGTAGCGACCTCCTCTGTGTAAGATGAAGTCTCTTATCACCGGTATATGCCACCTCATGATCATGCTGAACTTAGACGCGTCGCCTAGACCTCCAGGAACTGCTATCATCTCGACGTCGTCGAACCAGTCATCATAGAGAATATCTTGTCTAGTAAAGATCTTAAACTGGTAGTACGGTTGAAGCACGTTCAGTATGCCGTTGACACCGTGGATCGAGCAGTATGGATGGTCTATGAATAGCGCGATCTTCTTGTTCATATAGTTCTCTGTTTAAGATGCTGGCACCGGTCCTCAGAATCGAACTGAGTTCTCAAGGTTTTGGAGACCTGCGGATTACCACTTTCCCTGACCGATTTAAGCTTTGTAGGAGAACACCGGTGACTGCTTCTTCACCGCCTCGCTGGTAGTCTTGAACGGCTTGACACCCTGTCTAAGACCTCTCAAGAATCCAGGAAGGTTCTCCCAGTTCGTCTCAGCGTTCCCCTTCTCGGGGGCCTGAGCATACGTATCCCTGTCACCTACCTCGGCGACGACCAGTGGAGGGTCGACTGCCATGAGGTTCATGCCGAAGGAGTTGTTGACTCCCATAAGACCGTCCACGTTCATAGTGATGTGGTTGGTGTAGAATATAGCGCCGAGCATCTTCCTAGCCGTCATAGGCGTGATGGCGTAGGCGTGTGTACCCTCGAAGTGGTCTACCTTCTTGAAAGATACCCTCTCGTTAGGTACTGAGTAGTCGTCTCGGTTCCATACGCGCGGTCCCAGCCATAGGATCTCGCCGTCGTTGACCTTGATGTCGTTGAGTGGTGCCTTGACCACCGCGTCGTGCTCGAGTACCACTGCTGGCTGGTTCTCTTGAATGATCTTCATCCAGATAAACATGTGACCGAGTGAGCAGCAGAACTCTCTATGATACTGACGATCGTCGTCGAAGGTTCCGGGACGACCCATGGTGTACCCGTACTTCTTCGTGATGTCGGCGTTGAGTAGTCCGTGCACTCCGCGAAAGAGCTCAGCATCGACACCGTGTTCCTCGCATGAGGCGAGCGTGTCGAGAGCGTACTTCTTGGAGTCACCCTTGTCAATGTATAAGATGTAGGCCTTCATGATCAATCCTCGTCTAGCGTTGTCGTCACTAGTTTATATATTGGTGCAGGAAGTTGGAGTCGAACCAACCTTGAAAGCCTTATGAGGACTCCTCGACACCTTGCCGACCTACCTGCGTTGTTGGTACTGTCTACTGGTATCGATCCAGTTCTACGAGTGCCACAAACTCGTGTGCAACCTTTAACACTTAGACAGCATGGCGACGCTAAATGGAATTTAACCATTCCTCCGCCTTATCAGTGCGGTGCTCACGTGAGCTTTCGCGTCATGGTTGTCCTACTTGGTTACGATCCAAGGTCTCGCGATTATCAGTCGCGTGCTCTCCCATTGAGCTATAGGACAATGAACTGGGCGGGAGAGAAGGATTTGAACCTTCAAGATATTGCTGAGTGTTTCCAAACAGCTCTCCCGAGATTGTCGCTGGTCCGATTCGAACGGTGTCCTAGTGTTGACCATCTGCACTTCCCACAGTACTGACAGCGACTCAATGTAGCGGCTCTTTTCTCTAATCACTCCCGATAGATGCTGGCCAGCATAGGGCATAGAGGTCTGAACGGTGGACGCCACCCTTTCACTACATTCTGGTGCCGGATGTCGGGATTGAACTGACGACCTACCGCTTACAAGGCGGTTGCTCTACCACTGAGCTAATCCGGCTTACTTCTTACGAGATGGCTTGTTAGCAGCCTTCCACTTGCCGGCGATCTTGTTGTAAGACGCGACCTGTCCATTCTTGTACTGGACTAGCTTGTGGTTCTTGTTCTCTGATAACTTCTTTGCCATGTCGATATTTATGGTGGGTGAGGTTGGATTCGAACCAACAGTGTTTACCTATAAGGACCGGATTTACAGTCCGGGGATGCACACGCCGTAGCATCAACTCACCCATTGTATTGGCGACCCGTAGGGGTTTTGAACCCCTCTACCTCGTTAGACAGACGAGTATCTACACCAGCTGATTCACGGGCCGTATTGGCGCCGCCGAAACATTCGTCTAACCTCATGTCTTCACGGTAGCTAACTCCGTTACTAGCTAGGTAGGACTTCAGAGGTCCCTGTCTCGAATGTTCAAGCGATTAGTTGGAGGCTTGACCGAGAATCAAACTCGGATAGAAGGTTTTGCAGACCTCGCAGTAGCCATTCCTGCACACTGCCTCGAATAAGATGAGCCTCACGTCTTGGCTACCGTATACGTCTAGGATTGCGACGGGCACCACCAACATGGTCGACACTGGGTGGGCTAAAGGTACCTAGATCGTGTTTGGCTCCGCGACCTGGATTCGAACCAGGAACCGTTCGATTAACAGTCGAGAGCTCTACCGTTGAGCTATCGCGGAATAAACTAGTGAGGGTTTTGTTGTGTCAGGATGACCCTCAAACCCCGAACCGACAGCCCATCTCACATTTCGTCGGTCGCGGAAGCGGAAGCAGCACATGGAGCGCCGATGAGTCCGCTGTATTGGTGATCCCCCTTGGAATCGAACCAAGGACATTCTGATTAAGAGTCAGACGCTCTAACCAACTGAGCTAGGGGACCATAGCTTATTTATGATCCCCTCTGAGTAGCTCAGACGAGACCAGCAGCTAGTGCCTTGTAGCCGGCTGCGATGACCTTACGTGAAGCCGAGCCGAGACGATAGCGTGACGTCTTGCCTGACTTGTTGAGATAGATCGGATAACCCTGCATACGAAGTGTCGAGACAGTCGCAGTCGGGTTGGCTACCTTGAAGCGAGAAGCGATCTGCTTCGATGTAAGCTCTTCACCGGACTTGAATGCTTCGAGTACGCGCTGTGTTGCAGAAGTCGTCATTACCATGTTCTCCATTACGATTTAATCCGTGGGCTCTTCCCACTATCTAATACTACCATAGTTTAGATTATTTGTCAACTAGAAAGATTGGTGCTCCCAACCGGATTCGAACCGGTGTGATCCGCGTGAGAGGCGGGTATCCTAAGCCGCTAGATGATGGGAGCGGGTATTGGTCAGGGTGAGAGGACTCGAACCTCCAGCATCTGCGTTCCAAACACAGCACTCTACCATTGAGCTACACCCTGTTATACTGGCGCGGCGTATCGGACTCGAACCGATATTGAACTCCTTGAAAGGGAGGATTCCTATTCCATTAGAAGAACGCCGCTTATTCATAAATATCATCGTATGATGTTAAGGTGGCACGACGAGGATAGTAGACCAGAGTCTTTTCCACCTTTCGATTCTGGGTTCAACGAATTGGCAGTCGAGTACTCGAATCGTCTCATACAAACTTGGTGCATCCTGCAGGGATTGAACCTACGACCTCTACGATGTCAACGTAGCGCTCTACCGCTAAGCTAAGGATGCGTTATCTATTGGTGATCACTCTGGGACTCGAACCCAGCACCTACGGCTTAAAAGACCGCTGCTCTACCTAATGAGCTAAGTGATCGAATTAGTTGGCATTTGTTCTGTTTGATGATCGATGATCAACCGCATTCCTACCATCTCCGTAGGTGCTTCACCGGCAGTGCCACGCTGCCACGATTAGTTGTTTGGCTACTAGTGGGACTGGCATCCCTCGTTCGTGTCCCTGCCAGAGGACACAGATACCAGCGCGCTGGCCAGTACCGTCCAAATTCCATTGTCTCTGCAAAGATACTACATAGAATCGAATTTCGGAGTCGGGTGCTTCCCTTCCTTAGCCATTGATCGGGTTGTCTCAGGATGGCAAGATGGCCCTATCATCCATAGTGCATGCGTCCATGCACGGTACCCCGTGTAGTATCTGTGGAGAGACAACAATTGTCTCTACAAGGATACACCAGATTGGTGTCACACGTGATTACGCCGTACTTTAAGACACGGACGGCCACTGGTGTATCCATGGAGAGACAACCGAAGTTGTCTTTCGTTTAACAATGTCAATCAGCCACTCAGATTATATTAAGATAGTACCATAGTCTGAGTTATTTGTCAACTAAAAAGAGAAGGGGCGCCTCACTCTTTACTGTGGGCGCCCCTTGAACTTACTCTTCTGAGTCAGATATTCAAGATCGCCCTCGCGTTGGTTCGCGACCATTATCCCATGTCTGGGCAATGACGCAGAACGCGCTCGGCATATTATAGGGAAGAGGATGTTTAACTGTCTTGTTCATAGTTTTATTTATACAGCATCAACATAAAAAGTCGACGATATTTCCTTTTTTATCCACTGCACGCACCTGCCAGTTCTTAGAGCCCTTGAGCTCCTGCATGAGCTGACGGATACGCTGTGAGTTACCAGCTGGGGTGTTGCTGTACGTACGCCAGATGCCCGTAGGGTCACACGCTTGAATGTCGACGTAGTCCATCATCCCCTCCGCGATCCCGAGCCGAGGCTCGTCTTGTCTGACTCGGGACTAAAATATTGTATAGGTCCCTTGTTATAGGCTACCGTGGTACGCTGAGCCTTCTCAAGGATAGCCTTCTGAACCTCAGGCGACTCCTTGTGTAGGTTCTCCATGATGCCGCGCTTGAAGCCGTTGCCGATGCCGTTGGACAGCTCGTACTTGGTCTCGACTCGCAGGTCAGGCAGGGCGATACTGTGCTTGCCCTTGAATGCTCGCTGCAGGTTACGCTGCTCGGGATGCAGGCCGCGGTCGCGCAGCCACTGCTCATGCTTGGCGGTAGACTCAGCGAGCTTCTTGCTCTTGGACGGCTTGCGCTTGGTCGAGCCGGTGGTCGTGAAGTAGACTGGTGCTAGGTGCATTGACATGGCTAAATCCTCATTATGATATATCATACCACAGGTTGGATTATTTGTCAACCCCTCTTGACCTTCTTCCTGATCTCGAGGAGGATGCGGTCCATCCACTTCTCGGCCTTCTTCTGAGAAGAGAAAGAGGGAGAGAGTGCCTTGTCCTTGTCGTTTACCCAGAGCCAGAACGGCTCAGTAACGAACTTGTCTTTGTATTCGATAAGCTTCATCTTATATCCTCAGTTGTTGGTAGTCCGAGAGGGGATCGAACCCCCGACCTTCTCCGTGTAAAGGAGCTGCGCTACCGCTGCGCCATCGGACCGTCGTTGGTGATCACGGCAGGACTCTAACCTGCGACCCCGAATTTAGGAAATTCGTGCTCTATACAGCTGAGCTACGTGACCTCTGATATGTGTAGTTCTTTTTACCATACGTTGGTTGTTGTGTATGGCAAGACGGACAAAGCCATCTAAGATTTTCAATCCTATTATCCGTATTTACTCCGTTAATATGATCTAACTGTAAAACTAAAGGCTTGTTATTCCATTCACCAGTGTTACCACATTCTGTACATTCATACGGAACTAAATTCTCTTTTAGAAACCTAGATCTTAGTTTTTGTGGAAGATAAGTAGAATCTTTCTTGAATACTTCTTCTAAAGATTTAGAATGATATACTTTTGGTTGAGGAAGCCCAAGGTGTTTAGCTTTTGTAAATTGATTCGGCATATTAACTCCTATGCAGTAGCATCGGTTTATTTATACCTATGCTCTATACAGCTGAGCTACGTGACCGTGAATTGGCGGAGGTACAAGGAATCGAACCATCAACCTTGCGGTGGCAGAGTTTTCAAGACTCTTTGAGCACCTTGCTCGCATACCTCCGTGTTGTTATTTATTTCCAGTAGATGATCTCCCAAGTACCATCCATGTGTTCTACCAGAGCCGTGCAGCTCTCGACCCAGTCACCGCAGTTCATGTAGTCAATCTCACCAACCTTACGAATATTTGGATGATGGATATGACCACATATGATCCCATCAGCAGACTTAGCCTTCGCATATGATGATAGGTTCTCCTCGTAGCTGCCGATGAAGTTGACCGCTTCCTTGACCTTGTACTTGAGCCACTTCGACAGAGACCAGTACGGCAGGCCAAAGATGTTCCTTATCCTAGTCAGCAAGACGTTGAGAGCGATGGACTGGTCGTATGCCCAGCTGCCCATGTGACTCAGCCACTTGGCGTTGGTTATGACCGCGTCGAACTCGTCGCCGTGCATCACTATGTACTTCTTACCGGTACCAGACACGTACACGTCGTTCTTAAGAAGAGAGACGTTGCCGAACTGGTTATCACAGAAGGACCGAAGGAACTCGTCGTGGTTCCCAGGAATGAACGTGATGTGCGTGTTCTTCCTAGCGCGCCTCAAGATCTTCTGTACTACGTCGTTGTTCTCCTGTGGCCAGAAGAAGTTCCGAGAGAGTGCCCAGCCGTCGATGATGTCACCGACTAGGTAGAGCTGGTCACACTCGAACGTCTTCAAGAACTGAAGAAGTAAGTCGGGTCGACTCATCTTGGTCCCGAGGTGTACGTCGGAGATGAAGACGGCTCGATACTTGATCATATCTTTGCTCGCTTGCGAAGCTCAGTCGTCGACCAACCGTGCCTGCGCTGGTTGTAGAAGATCTCGATGCCGTTGTCGAGGCAGTACTGCTTACCAGTAAACTCGACCGGACGGTACTCCTCACCCACGAACCTGACGTTCATCGGGATGGTGGCCAGCATGTCCATCAAGTCCTTCTCGGTAGAGTAGGGAACGATCTCGTCGACAAACTTACAGCCATGAAGCTGAACGAACCGCTCGTACACACTTTGTGCCGGCTTGTTCTTCGTGTCGGGTCGATCTATAGTGGGATCTGTCTGGAGACCTACGATCAGCCAGTCACTGTTCTCCTTGCACTCACGCAGCATAGCCACGTGTCCGGCATGTAACAGGTCAAACGTACTACAGGTGAAACCGATCTTCATAGCAAAGTCTCCAGTAAATTTGGTTGCGGTCGCTGGTGACGCTCCAGTTCTCTAGCTTATGAGGCTAGCGTGGCACTTTTCCACTACCCCGCAATGAACTCAATTCTGTTGACACACTCGACGCCAACCTACCTGATAACCTGACTCGTCGTACACCGGACGCTTGAAGCAGATGACGACCGGACCGTCTTGGTCCATCGGGTAGTCGTAGCGCTGATAGTTGTTGTAGCGCTGGTAGTGATCGTACCTAGGGTGGTTGATTGCCTCATTGAGGATGGCACCTGCGAACAGACCACCTACGAACGGCCAAGGGTTACCACCTGCATGGGCGGCCTGAGAGGTGACCAGAGTAGACACCAATGTAGTAACCAATAAGAACTTCTTCATCTTCACCACCTATCTAATTTGGCGTGGGCTACGCTCGTCTCTGGAGACTCCCGTTGTCTTAAGCACGACCCCCACGCAGCCGCACAGCACTCCCCGACAAGCTGGGCGGGCCCAGGTCCCAGACAGCCGCTAGGGAGTGCAGCAGTCTAGCTAGTCGGCTCTTTAGGTCCGACATAATTTTATTTATACTCAGCAGGTGACGGCGCTAGGACACCGTGAGTGGTTACACACCATGCTTAAAGCAATAGTACGACCCATCGAGTCAGTGAACGACTTGCCGCATACCCGACAGCAGGCCTGCATCTCAGGGCTGGTCGGATAGGCAGGGATGCTCGGGAAGGGAACTGGAGGGAGCTGTGGCTTTATACCCAAGCCCTCGAGATACCCGTCCTTGAACCCGTCGCGGTACCCGTCTTTGTACTCTTCACTCATCTTCTCTCTCCTCAGTTCTTGCAGCAGGTGACTCGGGCCACCTTGCGGAAGTTGGCGGCGCCCATCTTACGGACGTCGGCGATCTTGATGACCATCCGGAGCGAGAGCTCGCGGAGGCGGTCCTGCTCTTCCTCGATGAAGGACACGACGTCGGACCGCTGACCAGCGTCGAGACCTGACAGGAGACCTGCATCGATGACCTGCTTGATGCGGACCAGATAGTCACGCTTGGTCTTCATGGCCAAGTCGATGTAGTGCGACCGAGACACGAGGGCCTGAAGGTGAGGGGCCAGCTTGTGGCCCTTGTCGATCAGGGCATCGAAGTCGAGGTTGGTGATGAACACCACGGTGCCGTTGAAAGCGAACGACCGAGGCATGCGCTCACCGGTATCCTCGTCGATCAGGGAACCCTCAGCGCGCCAGCCGACACGGCGGACACCGGTGGTGTCGCATACCGCCTTGAGCAGGTTGAGGCTGATGTCGTCGAAGAACACCGAGTCGGCGTCGTCGAGCACCAACACTTGACCCTCGTTGGAGTGCTGGTACAGGAGCTTGTAGAGGCCGGTGGCGCGGACGAAGCCCTTGACGAAGGTGTAGCGCTCGCCAGTAGGGTCGATCTCGTTGAGGACCTGCTCGACCGTGTGGGACTTGCCGAGGCCGGCCGGACCCGAGACGATCATGGAGCGGCAGGAGCCCATGGCACAGGCCTCGGTGAAGGTCGACAGAACCTCGAACCGCTCACCGATACGCTTTGAGATCTGTTCGTCAGACTCGAACTTGACGACGTTGGTGAAGGACGGAACCGACTTGGACTGGGACTTGCGAGCGTAGACACCACGTGGCATGAGATAGACTCCTGATTGACTATATTAAGATCTTATCATAAGAACGAATTATTGTCAACCCCTTTATGCGGCGGCCACCATCTTATCGAGGTACTGTTCCTCGGCGAACGTCGACATCTCGAGGTCAAGCTCGTCAGCGATCTTGCGGTACTCGCTCGCGATCTTGCGGATCTCATAGCGGAGGTCGTCCACATCGTAGAAGTACGTACGTGAGCGGCGGACGAGAGACTCGAGACGCTCGGCGACGTCCACTGCTTCATTGACTGTCATTGCGTTATCCCTTTCCTGATCATGATTAAATATACCATGGGATCGAATTATTGTCAATAGGCCAATCCCTCGAAGAAGCGGATGTCGGCCTCGGACGTGTAGGGATCCACGGCACGGATGCGGCTCACCAGAGCCTCACGGAGGCCCTCGACTTTGTCCATGAGGGCGTTGGCCAACCCATAGGCCTCGGCCTCCATGGCTATCCCGTAGGACTTCTCCATGAAGGAGAGGGAGTAGCGGATCTGGTCCACCGTGAGGTCTGAGTATCTGCTCATCTGTTGTCCTTTCATCATCATAAGAAGATAGTACCACAGTTCGAATTAAATGTCAACCGAATAGTTCCTCGAGAGCGTACTGACCGAGGTCGGTGTACTCCTTGGCTCCCCTGCGCTTGAACGACCAGTAAGTACCGTCGAACACGTAGAGGTAGTCGACGTCCCCGTAGTTACCCTCGGCATAGTGGAGGGAGTGGAAGTCTCGAGAGCCGACGTTGGACTCACCTCGGTCGCGACCGTAGGCCAGACACCAAGTCTTGTCGGTCGGCAGGTTGAAGTCCTGCTTCTGACCTATCTCGGAACCTAGGACGGAGAGGTCGCCGAGCTCCATCAGGGACTCGACCTTCTCGAGTGTGTTCCAGTGGCGGAGGAGCGTCATGCCTACGCCCTCGATGTATCCATCGAAGTGGCAGTAGATGGCGGTGATGTTCGAGCCGTTGTCGAAAGCAATCATCGAGCGTGTTGACATGATCAGGCAGCCTTCAGCATGTTGAGGGGAACGTTGTACAGTACAGTCGCAGGGACCGGCTGCATCTTGGAGTTGTATGCTCGAGTGTTGGGCATGAGACACTCGACCACGGCCTTCTTTACCTTGACAGACTTAAGGGTACCGTTGTAGGTGACGCCCTTGTGAGTAAAGACGACGGTCATGCCGGCCTTGAAGGAGTACTTTGCAAGCTTAGCGAGACACTCGCGGCGGAACTTCATCGCCTCCACGAGTGTCTGGATCTGGTCATGGGTGGCGTCGAGGGTGACGAAGGAGAGAACGGTATTGAAGTCGGTCATGGTGTTTTTCCTAGTTGTCATCATAAGAATATATTATCACAGGTAGGATTAAATGTCAACCGTCCTTGGCGACGAGAAGAGCACCGTCTCGGTGATGCGAAAGTTCGTGCGGGTATAGTCGACGTGGTGACGGCCGTAGTCGTGGGCACCAGCCCATGAGTCGAACACCATCGGCTTACCGATCATGCGGCCGAACGACCGGTCGGTGCCGATCTTGTGGAACGTGAGGATGTAGTAGGTCATGTCGGTAGCCCTTCCTTGATTATGATATTATATTATCATGAGAACGATTTTTTGTCAACTCATTCTAGGCATACCTGCCATGACGAGAAGTCATGGCTCCTCGAACGTAAACACCCAGTACCCGACAGGGCTGGGCTTCCCCATGTAGGTAGGTAGTGTCAGCGGCTTGACGTTATACTTACGGATGAGCATCGCAAGGTAGGCATGACCCTGAGCCTCCGTGAACGTATCCCTAGACCTGACCAATCTCTTCTTCTTCATCTCGACCTACCCTATGACCAATACCACGACCAGCAAGAAGACCAGCATACACTCAAGCACCTGTACCATGACCTAGCCCCTGACCAGAGTAGTGACCAAGTAGAAGACCAGCATCAGGTGACTCACTACCAGTAGACTACTCATCTAAGAGCTTCCTACTGACTGCAGTCCAACCCATCAGGTCTTCCGACCTACGAGTATGACCTACCGGCGGAGCTGACAATCGACCCGGAACACTACCCGGCTCACGACCTGCACTGTACCTTTCCCGAAGATATACACCGACAGCTTCACGAATACAAGCAGAAGGATCCTTACCAATAGACACCGCATAGTCATACAGCCTCTCGTACAAGATCTCGTTCATTCTAAAGGATACGATCCTATTCTCCATACCTCTCTTATTAGTATAGAAAGTAGTAGCCTCGTCGTGCTTTCGATGCTTCCTAGGCTTATCTTCCCTCTTACGCATATAGTCTTCCATTCGATAGTAAAGGATTAAACGATCAGAGTATAGACCAGCATCAATACCAGCCATTAGACCAGTATAGAGACCTACAGTTGGGCCTATTCTCCGACCTATTTATTAAAAAAGGCCAAAGTTTGTAATACTAGTATGACTATGCCTGCGGCAGCCCAGAGCCAAATTGGCCGCCAGAGAGCACACCTATATAGCGGCCAGCAGCCTGAGCTGACTAGCGTTACCTAGAGTCCGACCAGATCAGCGGCGGTAGTACTTCGAGTACTTGGTAGGGGCCAAGACTTCCTGCAAGTATACGTCGAACCGAGAGCCGTGCTCCGCGCGAATACACTGAGAAGACCAGCGGTAGTACTGACCACCACGACGGTAGAGCGAGGCATAGGGAGAGTCCTTGCCGAGACGAGCCCGCACTACTACACGGAACCGCTTGGTGTACATCTTGGGCTTACCCTTCGACTCGGCGACTATCTCAGTGGCCTTCTGCTCGAGACCCATGAGACGGGCCTTGACTCGAAGCTCGGCGATGCGGGCGTCTTCGTCAGTGGCCGCGGTGAAGCGGTATGCAGGTGTACGATTGGCCATGTGTGTGTCCTTTGTTTGTTCGATATAGCTATTATACACGGATTGGAATAAATGTCAACCCATCATCTCAGACATATTTTCCTCGACCTCTTTGGAGGCTTCTACGACAATACTGTGCATCTTCTCTGTGAGGAAAGCTTTGACCATGTCTTCGAGGGTTTCCCTTAGGTGCTCCTCATAGTAGTCGTCGAAGTTATACTTGGCGTCGTTGTGAATAGTCAGAGTACTCACGTGGACGGGGATGGAGACGGAGAGAGTAAAGTCGAGCTTCATGGGTAATCTTTTCCTTGATTATGATTAAATCTATCACGGTTCTCATTAAATGTAAACCACCTTTTGGGCATAGGTGGTATGACTTTTTGTCATGGCTCCGGAAGCGCGCATCAGAACCATTATATCATAAGAAAGAATATTTGTCAATGGGGCCAGAGCCGGTGCGGTGGATGGTGCCAGTTCGTGAAGCGCGCAGGTCCAGCGTTCTTATCCTCGTCTTTCCTTCTTTGGATTAAGATTATAGTATCACAGAAACGATTAAATGTCAACCCCACCCACGCGATAGAATGTGTTCTGGAGAGAGGCCTCAAAAATCGTCAGAAAACAGCCCTGAAAAGCCCACTTGTCGCCCTGAAAGCAGGGTTTCGAGGGCAGTTTTTAGGCCATTTTTGAGGCAAGTCCAGAAACCCTGCATTGCAGTGCTTTGGGTAGGGTACCATGGCTAGCCCGTGTAGAACCCTGCGTTCTATCGCGAGAGCGAGTAGAGGCACGTTCCATGGGAGTGGCTGACCTCGCACTGGGACATGGCGACGTCGTCCTGCATGACGAGGTAGACGGAGGCGAGGATGCTGACGGCGATGAAGATCTTAACCATTGGTCACTTACCTTTCGTGAGGAGGTCGCGGAGGAGGAAGAGGGTGGTGAGCTCGTCGTCGAGGCAGTTGATCTCGGTGATCTGGGCCTCGGTGGGACGGGAGTACGTGTCGAGGGCGGTCAGGCGGGTGTCGATGACCCCGATCCGGTAGGAGACGAGGAGGGTGGGGTCGGAGTAGATGGCGGACATGGCGGTCTGAGACATTTGAGGTTCCTTTCTGATCATGATTTAATATACCATGGGATGGGATATTTGTCAACCCCTGAGCCATGACTTTTTGTCATAGGAGGTATACCGTTAGGGGGTTGACATTTAATGGTGGGCGTGGTATATTATTCTTATGATAAAGACAAAGGAAAAACAGATGATCAAGACAGCCATCCCTATGACCGCGGTCCGGACCACGGGCTACGCTCAGTTCGCGGCCCTCGCCTCCGAGCTCAACTGGAACCCTGACTTTCAGCCCGACTTGGTCGAGGTCGACGGTCTCGGGACCAACGGCAACCCCTTCGAGCTCGTGGCCGTCACGAACTTCGCGGGTATGGAGTCCCTCAAGTTCAAGCAGAAGGGGGCGTACCTCTTCCTGACGGTCTTGATGGACGAGACAGCCCATTGACAATAATTCGATCCCATGGTATATTAAATCATGATCAGAAAAGGACTCCCTATGAACCGCTACCGCACCTCCTTCATCCCCTTCACCCCGTGGTACGGGCCTGAGTACAACTACGGTCTGGTCATCTACCACGACCGCTCGAGCGGGGCCACCCCGAGCTCATGCCACATGATGGTCCTCGACTTCGACGACCGCTGGAACGCGGTCGTGGGTTGACAAATACCCAGACTGTGGTATAATAGATCTATCAGCAGTGACAAAGGAATCAGCATGAAGCTCACGTTCACAAGCCTCCTAGCCATAGTGTTCATCACCCTCAAGCTCGTAGGGTACGTCGACTGGTCGTGGCTGTGGGTGCTGGCCCCCATCTGGATCGAGTTCCTCGTAGCGGGCGTGCTCGTCTCCATCGTCGTCTCGCTGAGGGGCAAGTGATGGGTTACGACCGTCTAGCCGAGCTCGTGGTGGACTACTGCGCCTCCCGCAACCTCGACCTCGAGTACTACGTCCAGGGGCTTCTCAAGGGTGGTCCCCTGACTGAGCCCATGGTCGCCACCCTCATCCGCTACCACGTCGACTGGTTGAAGATCGAGGTATGACTTTTCGGTATACCTCCCATGCCCAGAATGGGTTGACAAATAACCAGATCCATGGTATATTAAATCATAATCAAGGAAAGGACTACCCCATGAAGCTCTCCACCCCCTACTCCCTCTTCGCGGATCAGGTCATCGCTGCCGGCCTCACCCCCGTCAAGCAGTCGGACTCCATCTACTTCGTCAAGGTCGGCTCGGTCAAGGTCGAGTTCAACTGCAACTCCGGTACGTTCAAGGTCATCGCCGGCGCCCCACTGGCAGCCATCACGGACGCCCTGACGGACTGGACGATCGTCTCCCGCAACAAGGGCTGGACGGTCATCGCGATCCCTGCAATGGGCGTCTCGGGCTCGTCTGAGGTCGTCGCCTCGTTCATCCGTCTGGCCCACGAGGTCGGCGCGGTGACTCCCTTCAAGGCTAAGGCCGCTAAGGCCCCTAAGGAGAAGGCTCCCAAGGCCGCCGCTCCCAAGACGGTCAAGATGACGTCGATCCTCAAGGTGGTCGGCAAGAACTTCTCGGAGAAGCAGGCCATCCGCGCCCGCAACCTCGAGCTCATGAAGAAGGTCTCGGCTCGGCTCAAGGGCGACGAGCAGGACGTCCTCCCCTCCTTCGACGCCATCGAGGAGCAGGATGAGCGTCTCGACCTCCGCGAACTGGGAGTGATGTGATATGAACTTAAAGATCAGGGAGTTGGCTGAGCAGGCTGCAATTAATGCCGCGGCAAAGAATTTCACCGGTGAGAAATTAGAAATTAGAATGCCCAGTGAGATCTGGGCGCGTGAGTTCGCTGAGCTGATCGTCAAGGAGTGCACAGACTTCATCGACGAATTTGGTAGTGATTTAGAGAACGGTGACGTTTTCGGTAAATCAGAGAAGAAGCTGAGCGAGGACTTACTGGCTGGTCATAATGGAGCAGCGCTCTGGCGGGCCTCTGATCTTCTGCGCCAGAGATTTGGAGTCGAGTGATGTCGTTCTCATTTGATGATGAGATGATTGACGTCGCCCTGAGAGCCAACGGGTGGTCTGATCTGTGGAACCCTGATAACTGGGTACATGACAGTCACGAGAATAAAGACTGGAGCGGTGTGAGTAAGAGAGAGGCATTTGAGATTCTTCTCTGTTCTAAGAATCTCATACCTCGCGACAAAAATGAAAAATGTTGGAGTTGAGTGATGCGTTTGCAAGCAGGTCTTACAAAAGAAGAAGAACAGGAATGGCATCGTCGTCTGCATGGCGGGCGCGGGTGAGTTCGATCCATACAAGGACTGATAAAGGAGATACACGATGGAATGGTTCTTTAAGAACGAGGTCAAGATAGGGTTGGGCATCGCCCTCATCAACTTCGTCGGCGCGGCGCTCGGGTTCCTCGCGGGCAACTACGTCAACGCCGTCATAGGGTTGGTCCTAGGGGTTGTCATGGCATGGTCGGCCCTCAACGTAGGGGTGAGGTGATGCTTCGATGGATATGGGACCTCCTGTTCACTCGCACTCGGTGGACGATCATAAGCAAACATGGCCTCTATAAAAGAGGTGATGAAAATAGTATGCCAAACGGCGTCCGCTACGTGATGCAGGATCAATGGGGCAACATCAAGGAGAAGGACATATGAGCCTCTATATGGACACCCTCCGTCGCCACGCCAGCGACAGCTGGCTAGACATCTACGCCCTTGGACACGACAGGGAGAAGTGGGAGTCGCGGCTTAAGATCTTCGCCAGGCGCGTGGAGCACGACACCCTCAAGCGGGTCATGGACGCCCTAGAGAGAAGCGAGGGCGAATACGTGGACCTCTTTAAGTTCATCGTGAAGAGAGAGTTTGGAGTAGAGCCGTGAACAAGAGCTACAGACTAGTCCACGTGCCGTTCGAGGAGGCGGAGGACCTCTACGTAGTCGCCACTTCCATAGAGGTGCCATACAAGACGATGCAGGCGCTGGACATGCTGGTGGAGGACATAGACGAGATGATCGCTGAGGAGAAGAACAATGAGTGATGTAGAGGACATGATCAAGGCACTGAGCACTGGCATGCAGAACGTCGTCGATGACAATAAAGATCTTCGCGATAGGGTCGAGCAGTTGGAGGAGGCGTTGGCAAATCTCATCGCTGCCTGTGATGCGGGCAGGTGGGTTGAGATGGGAGCGGGAGGCATGACCATCGAGTCTCAGCTGATGCGAACGGTAATCCACGGAGTGGAGGCGATGGCGGTGGAAAAAGCTCGGAGCGTGCTCTTTGGTAGGGAGGAAGAAGATGAACAAGAAGATTGATGAACTGGGACTGGAGGCGGGGCTGCTGAACTACATCGACCATGAGACTCCTCGTGAGGTCTTCATCCATGGTCATGCAGACCTCGATGACGTTCATAGGTTCGCTGAGCTGATCGTGAAGGAATGCCTGAAGGTAATGGATAAAAAGTTCTGGAACTCCGATATCGATTTAGCAATGGATCTGATCAGGCAACACTTTGGAGTAGAGTGATGGATAGCATCGATAAAATCAACACCCTACTTAAACTTCAGGGCGCGGACTTTGAGGGTGAGTACGTCGGCACTGTCATCGACGGCGCTGGGTTTGTCTGGCATGCAGTGGTGAGTGAGTGATGAGTAAGCTGTCCAAGGCGATCGAGACTAGCGTACATAGGTTCGCGGGCGGGTCGGCACAGGTCGACGCCTCTCTGAAGTTCCAATGCAGGACGAAGATACACTATCACGATGCCTCCTTGGATGGGTACATCGACCGCGTCGTCTCCAACAGTCGCAAGCAGCTGATACACGAGGTGTTCGGCGAGTACATCAAGGATTTGAGCGACATCAACGCCATGCTGTGGGGCGACGGCAGCTATCGGATGCGCAGTGAGGTCAGCGACAGGCTGATGGCTCTCCAAGACAAGATGAGGATTGACGAGAAGTGAATGAATGTGAGCGCTGCATATATTCAAGGGAGATCGAGGTCGACGTCGACTCTATCGAGTCCCTCATCGAGAGAAAGCGAGAGCGATTCGCCGAGCTTCAAATGGAGCCGACCATGAGTCGCAACTTCTACGTGGAGGGCATGTACGTGGTCGGCATCTCTGAGCTCGAGCGTAAGGTCAAAGAGTCTAAGAATATGATCACGTGCCATCGCTTTCCCGAGTCTGTCAAGAAGGACAAGACGGACTTCTGCGGTGAGTACGTCGGCCACAGTTGACATAAATTCGACTGTGTGATATGATATAGACATGTTCATGGAGAAGAAGTGATGAAGTACGTCAAGAAGCCCATCCCAGTCGACGCGTGGCAGATCGACACTCTGGAGATCGAGCATCAGGGGAACTACCCTGTATGGGTGCACGAGGCGCTGAAGAGTCGTAAGATCAAGATGAGCGTCGACAAGCATAGTCTCTGTATCCTTACCCTAGAGGGGATGATGGTGGCCGACGAAGGCGACTACCTCATCAGGGGTCCCAAGGGTGAGTTCTGGTTCAACAGGCGAGAGATCTTCGAGGAGATGTACGAGGAGGCCAGGCCTATGACTAAGATAGTATACAACGCCAGCTACGGAGGGTTCGGCCTGTCCGATAAGGCAGTGCAGCGGTACAGTGACTTGGCTGGCCTTGGGTTGGTTCAGAGGTCTTTCTCCGGATTAGAACAGTCGCTTCACTGGGAGACTCCCGAGGGTGACTACTGGTCTGAGCATGATCTGAAGCGCACGGACCCCTTCCTAGTACAGGTAGTCGAGGAGATGGGCGAGGACGCAGGCGACTTCACTACTCTGTTGATCGAAGAGCTCCCTTCTGGTACGCTGTACCGCATAGAGGAGTACGACGGGATGGAGACTGTGGTCACACAGGACGAGTACGAGTGGAGCGTGGCGTGAGCGGGTTGACAAATAATAGATACTGGTGTAGTATGGCTATATTGGTAATGGAGACTTGTGATGGACACTGGAATTGAAGAGGCGCGGCGGGTAGTGCACTGGATCGACATGCTGCGAGATGATCGGACGTTCACTCGCGAGAACATCTTTAATGAATTGAACACCAATGACGTTCACGTTAGTTTTTATGCCATCGACAACGTGCTGGACTGGCAGGTCATCAATGGCAAGGTAGAAGTCATCTCTAGCGAGGGTATGCCGCACCCTGTTCTAAGAAAGGTCAAGAAAGTGGACAATGAAGTTCGTAGGCAGCTCGGTGAGATCGAGGCCCTCCTCAAGAAGATCTCCGACAAGGTCGACTCGCTCCCCGACAAGAAGCCCCGTCTGTGGCGCCCGATGGTCCACACGACGGACCATAACAGCCCCGCATTCTTCGCCGTCAGCGGCAGGCTCATCGACGTCATGCTCGCGGACGGCGAGGTGGTGACTAAGATGGAGCGCACTCGGGTCCCCGTGAAGGACTATCCCGACGACCCCAAGAACGTGGTCGCTTGGCGGGAGTCTGAGTGATGAGTGACGCGTACGAGGAGCTCCCTCTCAAGGCGGTGGTGTCCATGATCTACGAGGACGAGATCGAGCGTCTCAACAAGTTCAAGGACCTGGTGACGTTCATCCGCAACGACTACATCGAGCTCAGCTACGAGAAGGCTCAGTGGCAGCGGGACGACTGGAAGAAGCGCTGCGTTCGGGCCCTCGAAGAGTACTACAGCACCGAAGGACGATACAGTGTCACAAGAAACGATTGAGAAGTTCGCCATACGACTAGCCCTAGGCAACAACGGTGGCGAGTGGGCTACTCACTATACTGAGGAACAGAAGGAGCACTGGCGCCAGTTCGTCCGTGACTTGATCGAGGAGATCGGTAATGGACAATCGGTTTGAGGGTAGTCAGCTACAGGTTGAAGTATCCCAGCGAGTAGTCGAGATGTATCGAACCCTCTTCTTAAAGCTCAAGGACGAGGACTGGGTAGAGCTCGACGACAAGATCATCGACTTCCTAGAGAAGATGCACTACAAGTACAACAAGGACACTGAGTGATGGACGAGACTGAACAGAAGACCGTAATCTGGGTCGACAGCATGCCTTTCGACTACAAGAGCCTCAAGCTGCTGAAGGATGAGTTTGCTCGCCTCCGTGATAAGTGCGACATGCAGGCAAACATCCTCCGTCGACTGACTCCCGAGACGCATCCCGACACGCTGTTCATCTCAGGCATCTTAGGCAAGAAGGACAAGAACGGCATGCCCGACAACATCTTGGTATGTCCAGCCTACGGCGTCGATTTCAGCTACGTATACGAGAACACAGGTATGACCTCAGGAACGGAGTGGTAAACTATGATTGCATTCATCTCATCCTACATTAAATCTGCCTTCAAAAAGCAAATCCGCTTTACTTCTTCCCTATTGCAAGTCAAAGTATAAAACATGTTTTATCTTTCTCAGGAGAATCACAAGTGAACCGTCGAAGCCTGTTTGGAGCAATTGCCCTCTCACCCTTCATGGCAGCGGCTGCCTTCGCTAAGGAGGAGGTCACTGGTGCCCCTCCCGAGCACGCGGTGAACCTCACCCTCATGGGTACCGCCGAGAAGGAGAAGAAACAGAACGATCTCATGTACCTCAGCAGCGGCCCTGCCTTTAACCTTAACTTACCTGTCGACCCTAACAAGTCCGTGGCGATGGCGGTGGGTGACGACGGCATGCTCTGGCTCAAGTCTAAGGGCGGTCAGTGGAAGCGAGTGGTGACGGAATGACCGAGGAGTACGTCGACACTCTGGCCCTGAGGGAGGAGGTTGCGGAGCTCGTCTCTCGTAACAGGTACCTCGAGCGGTCTCTCATGGACCTCAAGCAGACCATCTCCGACAAGGAAGACGAGATCTACCGTCTGACACAGAAGCTCAGGGAGGGCCTCCGAGATGGAGAAGAGTGAGGTCAAGGAGATAGCCTACAAGCAAGGTAAGTATGCCGTAATGGACATGCTCGCCGACTTGACTATCTCTCATCATATAGAGAGAGTCTCGATCACGGGGCACGGTAAGAAGCAGGTCTGTCTGGTGACCACGGTGTCGGTCGCCGGAAAGGCAGTCGCCTCTGGGGCAATCCCCATCAGGGACCTCAAGGAAGTCTTGGACTACATGGAGTAAGTGCTCCAAAAAATTTCCGCACATCTATGTGGTAACAGAGGAAGACAGATGGACATTACAGATCGACTAGAAGCGTGGGCAGAACAGTGCGAGGGCCCACTAGATGAAGATATTCGTGAGATCGTGAACGAGCTTCGAGTGACTCGAGCCGACCGCGACCTCTGGATAAGCAAGACTCAGACCGCGGTCTGGGCAGACTCGGAGTACTGCAAGTTCTTGGAGCAGGAGCATCGAAAGCTCTACAACGTCCTGTTCTCTATCTCTACGGAGGAGCTTGATGTAGCGCCCGAGATGGTCAAGTTTCAGCGAGACGAGTGGCGTCGTCGAGCCAAGGAAGTAGCCGACGTAAAGATCAACGACTAAATCAGGAGACACGAGATGTTCGACGAAGAATTTGAGACTACAGTAACCATGATCGCCACTTCTCGAAGCGACGATCCCGACTTTCCCAGCAACCGAGTGTCGATCACCTTTGACGCCACCGACGCGCACATGGGCGTCATGCTTCGTAAGTTCCAGGACCTACTCAACGCCATGGGATACGTCACCGACGGTCGTCACCTCGAGCTCGTCGACGGTCACGCGATATGAGCGACGAAGTAGACGAGGAGGATCTCAAGCTCGTCGAGGCCTGCGACTACCAGACTAGGCTCGCGGTCACTGCTTGGGTGTTCAAGAACGTCGTAGACCATGCAAACGAGGGAGGTTCCTTTCGTCACATGATCTACGATCGCCTTGGATTCGGCATGGACGCCTACGTCCCGCTCTACATGGCGGGCGGGATGACCATCACTAACGAGTTCGACCTCACTAGAGACAAAGAACTCAGAGAAGTCGTGAGAGATAAGCGGATAGAAGAGCTAAAACCTCTTCTTGAGCTGTGTGACGAGCCTGGATGCTTTATGACTGCCTCTTGCGGGTGGCCACAAACCACTCCAGAGGGTGAGTCTAGGTATCGTCGCACGTGTTTTGCTCATTCTAAGCACGATAAATAGGTAGAAGATGACTTTCTGACGCTTTTTAAGATGAAAAGTGCGTGATTTTGCGACAAAAGTCGTGTTTTCACGCATTTTTTGACCTAGAGAGGCCGAATGAACGTCGTAAAACACATAATCAAGATAGAACCGTACAGCGCAGCTGGAAAGACGACGATCGTCGTGCCCTCTAACTCGAAATTCCTTGAGTTCTCGACGGATCACCTCGGAAACATCGTCGCTTGGTTCCTAGAACCCAACTCTCGCGACAAAGAGGAGTGGACTATCAAGCTCGCGTACCCAGGACCCAACAGACACGTCGACTACGACGACATATATCTCGGAATGCACGTCGAAGAGAACCTAGTCAGACATTATTTTGCGACGATTCGCGATATCTAGGGTTGACATTTAATTCTTTTTGATATATATTGATAGTATGATCAATCGTGTGGAGGTCAATATGTCTGGATACAAGTACGCAGTCAAGTGGGACGTCAAGTTTACAACTCCTAAGCACAGCCTCTATGGGGTCATCGTGACTAAGGAGTGCAAGTTCCCCGACGTCTCGTCGGCTACTAAGTTTGCAATGCGTATTCAGGCTAAAGTGTTGTCTGGTGAACAGCTGATCGGAAAGCCGATCTTGGAGAACTTATAATGCAGGCACAGTACAAGTATAACATCGGTACTACGTTCTTCGTCCCTCGCGTGAAGGAAAGTCACGAGCGGTTGACGTCGGTCATCGACGGTCTCGAGTACGAGCACATCAAGACCACGTATAGCCCATTCGTCAAGCAGAAGAAGATCGTAGACGTTCAGATCCAGATCACCGAGCGCGACACTGCTATCACTTACTACGTCGAGAACATAGAAGATGAGTACGAGTACGACATGGGAACGTACGTCGACGAGGAAGACCTAAACTGCTTCACAGAAGCAGAGGCCCTCGAGATCGCTAACGACTATGCGGCCAACGGTAAGGCCTGCTACGACTACTGATTCTCGATAGTCTTCTTGGCACTGCCGATGTATGACTTAATCGACTCGATGCTTACTTTACAAGTCCTGTTGTTTCTCTGCAGAGTAACGATAATCTGAGCAACCTCGACGTCCGTCAGCGTCTCTACCTTTGGATAGCTAGCCATCACTGGGCAGTTGTACATTCCGGCAGGTGGCTCGACTACGGTGAACTTCTGAGTAGTGATTACTTGAGTTCCCGGAGTACTCTGACAGGCTGCTAATGATAAGAGAAGTGATATTAACAGAAGCTTCTTCATTGTACTTCTCCACTCAGCTGCTTGATAGTATTCTTGAGTACCGTCGAAGCAGGTCTGTTTGACTTCTGAGCCTCAGGAGAAGATAAGAAAGCATCGATGTTGTTGAACTTCTTCGTGATAGCTTCGTTCTGCTGGGCTAGATTATCGGACAACGACTTCTCAGTATCCTCGATGGTCTTCATCTTGTTCTGAAAGTCTTGCTGGTCTTGGATTACCTGTTCCAGCTGCCTCTGGTTGTAGTCGGACAGTGCCGCGGCCTCGATCTGGTGCTTCCAACCGACGTACCCTATCGTGAGCATACCGATCAAGAAAGTACCTATGGCTAGATACAGCTGTATCTTACCAAAGTTAATGAAGCCTAATAAGAACTTAAACATGATAACCTCCGTGTCTCAGACCGGATATTTATAGGAGAAGCAAATGGAAGTAGTTGAGATCAGTGAAAATGAAGACGGAAGCGGCGTATTTCAGTTCGACTTGACCGCAGAAGAGATCAAGATCTTTGCCCGCTACGGCATCATCTATGCACTCAAGAAGGCGATCGAGGAAGACGAGTTCAACCCTCGTAGGGAGGACGCAGATGAAGGTTGATATTGAAGTCAAGACTTTATAGATATTCTAAAAAGATTATCTATGGGTAAACACATTCATCATATCATACCAAAATATATGGGTGGATCAAATGATCCATCCAACTTGATAGAATTGAGCGTTGAAGAACATGCTGAAGCACATCGTAAATTATATGAAGAATTAGGAAACTGGCAAGACTTAATAGCTTGGAAAACTTTAAGTGGTCAGATAAATTCGGATGATGCAAGAAAATTAGCTTCAATAGTTACTTGGACTGGAAGAAAACACTCTGATATATCTATTCAAAAGATTAAAGAAGCAAGAAAAAAACAGGTAATTTCTAAAGAAACTCGAATCAAAATGTCGCAGACGAGAAAAGGAAGAAAACTTACTTGGGATACAAAAAATCTTACTCCTGAAGCTAATGAAAAAAGATCTAAAGCATTAAAAGATATATCTAAACCTAAATTTCAGTGTCCACATTGTGGAAGAACAGGTGGAAACCCAGCAATGAAGCGCTGGCATTTTGATAATTGCAAGGAGAAAAAATAATGCGCGTAGATATTGGACCGTACGCCTCTGTATGGAGCACCTATAATACCTATAGGAGATGGCTCGAGTGGCGCTACGACGAATACATGTGGAGCATTGAAGACGAAGACACCGATGGCTTTGACCTCATCATCGAGAAGGTCCTCGACGCTTGGCAGGTCGTCCTAGACGCTACTATCAACAAGTTCATCATTTGGCGCGGTCGTCGTGAGAAGGTCCGCATCGACTACTACGATACTTGGAGCATGGACCATACCCTTGCCCTGATCATCGTGCCGATGCTCAAGCAGCTCAAGGCGACCAACCACGGTTTCCAGATCACGGACCCCGAAGACGCCCCTACTATCGGCAAGGGTGAAGAAGAAGACTTCGGTCACTCCGATACCCTAGCCCAGGAGCGCTGGGCGTGGATAATGGACGAGATGATCTGGGCCTTTGAGCAGATCTCTAAAGAGTGGACCAACGGTGAAGAGACCTACTACGACAAGTACGAGCCAGACGAAGAAGTCAGTCGCGTAAAGGTCGGTGACAAGTACATCGAGACCAAAGAAGAAGCCCGCGAGCGCGGAAAGTTCAATCCCGATAAATACAAAGAGTACAACGACAAGATCGCAAACGGTCTTCGTTTATTCGGAAAGTACTATCGTGGTCTTTGGGACTGAGGAAATGGCTCGAGTAAGCAATATCCAGATCATCGACGAGGACATCGTCGTACAGGCAGCTGAGTTCCTTGGAGGAAACAGCTCCTTCACTAGGATGCTGGGTATCGCGGACGAGTATAGGGAAGCAGACATGACTCCCCTGTTTCTGCTTGACACAGATAACAAGTACGTCTACTGTGTCGCTAAGGAAACGTTCAATAAAAAATTGAACTGAGACTATTGACTTTTTACTAGAGATGACTAAATAGTATTATGGGTTGCCTTTCGGGACCCATAATACATTCAACCTTGCCTTACAGGAGGTCTATATGACTAATAAGTTTTTTGATCACACTTTTGCTGAGTTCGACAAGTTCAACAAGTTCTTTGTCGGAAGTGATAAGTTCTCGGAGCGCTGGAACGACGCAGTCAGTCAGCTCGCCAACACCGCAGTCAACACCGCATATCCCCCTTTCAATCTAAAGAAGACAGAAGAGAACACGTACGTTATCGAGATGGCCGTAGCCGGATTCGGTAAGAACGATCTCGAGATGACTCTTGAAGATAACAAGCTCATCGTCAACGGAAAGACTACAATCGACAACCTCGTAGCCGACGGTATCGACCAGACCTTCCTCCACAAGGGCATCTCCGACCGCCCATTCACTCGTACCTTCACCCTCGCTGACAACGTCGTCGTTAACAACGCGGCACTCGTAAATGGCCTGCTTAAGATCTGGCTTGAACACATTATCCCCGAGGATAAGAAGCCCAAGAAGATCGACATCACCGACGAGGAGACGACTAAGTCTAAGTCCGACCTCTACCGCGCAAAGCAGCCGTACACAGACGAAGATAAGGTAAGATAAATGTCCGACATAATCAAGAACGTTCGTTCTTGGCTTAGACGCCAGGAGCGAGTACGAAAGACTATCCATGAGCTCTCTTGTCTAAACGACAGAGAACTAGCAGACATCGGCGTCAACAGGTCCGATATCTACAGAATCGCTAAGGAGGCCTAGCATGTGGCCCTACACTGTAGAAGAACTGGTAATCATAAACGGTAAGTAATCAGAGGGGGATCTTCCCCCTCTTTTCTTTTGGAGAATCTAAATGATAACTATTCAACAGATGAACTCTTTCTTTGAAGACACGCCTGACGAGACTCTTCAGGCATACATCGACCCTCTCAATACTGTGATGACTACCTTTCACGTCAACAACCCATACAGGATCTCGATGTTCTTGGCTCAAGTAGGAGTCGAGTCAGGTGGCTTTCGTGAGATCGAGGAGAACCTCGACTACAGTGCAGAAGGTCTCGTTCGTACTTTTCCAAAATACTTTAAGACCGTTGATCCGAACGACTACGCTCACAGCCCTGAGAAGATCGCCGACCGCGTCTATAAGAACAGGATGGGCAACGGAGACGAGGCTTCAGGCGACGGCTGGAAGTTTCGTGGTCGCGGTCTGATCCAGATCACCGGAAAGTACAACTACGAGGCTCTAGCACACGCTCTAGGGTACGAGCTTGACCAGACTGTCGAATACCTTCAGACGCCTCTCGGTGCCTGCATGTCTGCGGGATGGTACTGGAACTCTCGAGACCTCAACCACTTCGCAGATGAAGAAGACGTACTGACGTGCACGAAGAGGATCAACGGCGGGACCATCGGACTCGACCAGCGAGAAGCACTCTACAAGGAAGCGCTTACCATCTTTAGTTGACAAATATAGAAAAGAGTGATATATTAAGACTATGAATTTCTATACACACGTCCACGTTATGCGAGACTCGATCTACCTCCGCGGCTATTCCAATGGAAGGCGCGTTCAGGAAACTATCGACTATGAGCCGTACCTCTTCGAGGTCACAGGCCGTAAGTCAGAATACTCTACCCTCGCCGGCAAGCCCGCCGAGAAGATTTCCTTCAAGTCCATGCGCGAGGCCAAGGACTACGTCGAGCTCTACAAAGACACGATGGGCAAGCGAGTCTACGGGCTCACTAACTTCCAGTACGTCTTCCTCAACGACGAGTATCCAGGCGAGCTTGAGTACGACCCGAGCCAGATCTCGGTAGTAAGCCTCGACATCGAGACCGACTCGAGCGGTGGGTTCCCTAACATCAGGGAAGCCGACAAGGCGATCACCGCTATCTCGATATCCAAGAACGGCAAGAAGATCGTCTTGGGTACTCGCTTCTATAAGTCAAAGTCCAACGACGTCACCTACAGGATGTGCAAGGACGAGAAGGACCTGCTCAGCAAGTTCCTCGTCGTGTGGACTCACGAGGACTGGGCTCCCGACGTCGTGACCGGATGGAACGTCGAGATGTTCGACATCCCGTACATCTACAACCGCATCCGAGTAGTGCTCGGCGAGAAGAACGCTAAGATGCTGTCGCCTTGGGGTCGTGTCCACGAGCGTGAGATCATCCGCGGCAAGTCCTCCTCCAACTCAGGCAAGGACCTCGACAGTCGCGTGGAGCACGTCTACGACATGGTCGGCATCGCGGTACTCGACTACCTTCAACTGTACAAGAAGTTCTCGTTTAAGAACCAAGCGTCCTACAAGCTCGACCACATCGCCAACGTCGAGCTCGGTGAGAGGAAGCTGGACTACTCTGAGTACGGCTCACTCAACGACCTCTATGAGAAGAACTACGAGCTCTTCATCGACTACAACATCCACGACGTCGTCTTGGTAGACAGACTCGAGGAGAAGCTCGGCCTCATCAAGCAGGTGTTCGCCATGGCCTACGACGCCAAGGTGAACTACGTCGACGTCTTGACCACCGTGCGCCCTTGGGACGTCATCATCCACAACTACCTTATGAGCAAGAAGACCGTCATCCCACAGTTCGAGAAGGGTGACGACGACTTCAACCTCGTCGGCGGTCACGTCAAGGAACCTCAGCTCGGGATGCACAAGTGGGTCGCGTCCTTTGACTTGAACTCGCTCTACCCTCACTTGATCATGCAGTACAACATCTCGCCTGAGACGTTCGTCGAGAAGCTCGACTCCTTCCCAAGCATCGATGCCCTGCTCGACAGGTCGACCGACTACGAGTACAACAATGAGTGGTCCTACGCTGCCAACGGTTGTGTGTACCGTCGCGACAAGCTTGGGTTCCTTCCCGAGCTCATGCAGAAGATGTACGACGATCGCGCCAAGTACAAGGTCATGATGATCGAGGCAAAGAAGAGGTACGAGGAGACTCACTCCCGCAAAGACGAGAACGACATCGCTCGATACCACAACCTTCAGCTTGCCAAGAAGATCCAGCTCAACTCGGCCTACGGTGCACTCGGCAACGCCTACTTCCGCTGGTTCAACTTCAACCACGCCGAGGCCATCACCACTTCCGGTCAGCTGTCCATTCGCTGGATCGAGAAGCGTATGAACGAGTTCCTCAACAAGCTTCTTAAGACCGAGGGCTTCGACTTCGTCATCGCCTCCGACACCGACTCGATCTACGTCAACCTCGAGCCGCTGGTCAACTCGGTGTTTCCCGGCGAGACCGACAAGCCTAAGATCGTCGACGCCCTCGACAAGTTCATCGAGGCTAAGATCCAGCCGTTCATGGACAAGACGTATCAAGACCTCGCCGACCATATGAACGCTCGTCAGCAGAAGATGAAGATGAAGCGTGAGACGATCGCCGACAAGGGGATCTGGATCGCCAAGAAGATGTACATGCTCAACGCTTGGGACATCGAGGGCGTACGCTACGACAAGCCAAAGCAGAAGGTAATGGGCATCGCGTCCGTCAGGTCTTCTACACCGTCTTCGTGTCGCTCGGCCCTCGAGATCGGCATCACCAAGATCATGAACGAGGATGAGGAGTCGATCATCGAGTTCATCGCGAAGTTCAGGGAAGAGTTCGAGACGCTTCCGTTCGAGGAGATCGCTTTCCCTCGCGGCATCAAGAACATGAACAAGTATCGTGACAGCTTGACGATCTACAAGAAGGCGACTCCTATTCAGGTCAAGGGCGCCCTGATATATAATAAGTTCGTCCAAAAGTTCGGCAACAAGTACATGCCGATCGCGGACGGTGATAAGGTAAAGTTTGCATACCTCAAGGTCCCCAACATCGTTCATGAGCAGGTCATCGCGGTACCTGATGAGATGCCTGATGAGTTTGATCTCAACAAGTATCTCGACCGCGACATGCAGTTTGACAAGGGGTTCCTTGAACCTATGCGGTCAATTCTCGAGGCTATCGGCTGGTCGACTGAGAAGAAGTCGACTCTTGAAGACTTCTTTGGATAAGGAAATACAGATGAAGATCGACGACGACTTTGGATTCTCACTAGTATCTGAGACTGAGCTCAAGGCTCACGAGGAGACGCTTAAGAAGAAGGTCGAGGAACAGTCTCGAGTAGTCGAGAAGACCTCTAAGGACGCTAAGGACAAGATCCACACGCTTCGCGACATGATCATGCCCCTTCTCAACAACCTGTCAAAGGATCCAGCCAAGGAGTACATCCTGTGGCCGGACCGTGCAGCCAAGATCCAAGCATTCATTAACAAGATCAACGCCTTCGTGGATGAGAAATGATCGACTACATCGCTCTGCTAGTAGCCCTCTCGGTCTCAGCAGTCTCGGGATACTACTCAATCATCGGGTTGACTAGCATCTTCTCTGCTTCTTTCTGGCCAGTCGTGGTAATGGGCTGTGTGCTCGAGGCGGGTAAGCTCGTCTCAGCTTCCTGGCTCTACCGCAACTGGAAGACGGCCCCGCTCTTCTTAAAGTCATACCTCACGCTGGCCGTGATAGTCTTGATGATCATCACGAGTATGGGCATCTTTGGGTTCCTGTCAAAGGCACACATCGATCAACAGGTAAACTTGACTACGGGCAACGCTGACCAGATATCGATAATCGATACCAAGATCGAGGCCGAGAGCCAAGTCATCAAGGACCTCGACCTTCGAATATCACAGATCGACAACGCAGTCACAAAGATGACCGACAAGGGACAGGCCCAGTCGTCGCTGAACGCTGCAGAAAAACAGAGGAAGCTTCGCGATGATCTCACTAAACAAAAGAATGCACACTCAGAGACAGTATCTACACTCAGGGAAGAGAAGATACCTCTTGAGTCGAGTCTCAAGAAGATGGAGGCTGAGGTCGGACCAATCAAGTACATCGCGCAGCTTATATTTACAGACGCTGGCAGCGAGAATCTCGAGAGAGCCATTAGAGGTGTCATTCTTCTCTTGGTGATCGTGTTCGACCCTCTAGCCGTAGTGCTGCTTATCGCAGCCAACAGTGGACTGGCTCGCAACCAAGACGAGGAAGAAGTTAAACCTAAAAAGAAACAGTTGACAAATAAGCCAAAACGTGATAATATATTAAAGATTGACAATAACAACATTACGCAGTTCATAGACAAGGAGAAGCCATGAGTAATTTCTTTCGTAACTTCGTTGAGCAGATCAAGGACGATGACACGTCGATCATGGCCGACGGTAAGGGCTCGGCTGAGTTCAGTGGAACCATCGATACCGGCAGCTACATCATGAACGCCGTCCTGTCTGGAAGTCTGTATGGCGGCATCCCAAACAACAAGATCACTGCGTTCGCTGGTGAGTCGGCTACCGGCAAGACGTTCTTCGTGCTCGGCATCGTCAAGTCGTTCCTTGATCAGAACCCCAATGCCGGCGTGGTCTACTACGACACCGAGGCTGCCGTCACCAAGAACATGATGGAGGAGCGCGGCATCGACACACATCGAGTCGTCATCGCCGAGGTCGACACAGTCCAGAAGTTCCGTCACCACGCTCTCAAGATGATCGACTCGTACGAGAAGGTCAAGGAGAAGGAGCGTCCTCCGATGATGTTCATCCTCGACTCGCTCGGTCAGCTGTCGTCTACCAAGGAAATGGAAGACACCGCTGAGGGCAAGGAGACCCGCGACATGACCAAGGCACAGATCATCAAGGCAGCCTTCCGCGTCTTGACTCTCCGCCTCGCAAAGGTCGGCGTCCCGCTGCTTGTCACTAACCACGTCTACGCCGCGATGGGATCGATGTTCCCGACCAACGAGATGGCCGGCGGCTCGGGCCTCAAGTACTCGGCCTCCACCATCGCCATGCTCTCGAAGCGCAAGGAGAAGGACGGCAACGAGGTCATCGGCAACATCGTCCACGTCAAGATGTACAAGTCTCGTCTCTCCAAGGAGAACAAGATGGTCGACGTGCTCCTTACCTACAAGGACGGTCTCGATCGCTGGTACGGTCTTCTCGAGCTGGCTGAGCGCCACGGCGTGTTCAAGAAGGTCAGCACTCGCTTCGAGATGCCTGACGGGACTAAGGTCTTCGGCAAGACAATCAACGACAACCCCGAGAAGTACTTCACCAAGGACGTGATGGCCATGCTCGAGGTCGCCGCCAACAAAGAGTTCCGCTACGGCTCCGGTGAAGAGCCAGTCAAGTATGACCCTGAGACTGGAGAGATCAATGAGACTGACGAATGAGGTCTTCTATAGTCTAGACCGAAAGCGCAAGGGTGAGGTCAGAGCAGACGGCGACGTCTACGTCTGCCTCTTCTTTGAGGATAATAGATTGATTGGCGTCCAATCATGTTCAGGTAAGAGTATCTGGTGGGCGCGTGACGTAGCTGAGAACTTTACACTGGGGATTCTGAATGTCGATAGAGAAGGTGATCTTCGCGAACCTGCTGGCGACGGAGGGATTCGGACGGAAGGTAATCCCATTCCTTAAGTCTGAGTACTTTCTCGACCACGGTGATCGGGTAGTATTCGACGTCATCAACGAGTACGTCAACAAGTACAACGGCTTCCCTTCCAAGGAAGCGCTTCTCATCGAGCTCTCGAACAAGTCGGGAGTCGGTGAGAACCAATACAAGTCAATCAAGGAGACTGTCGAGTCACTCGACGTCACGGGCGAGACCAACGTCGACTGGCTCGTAGACCAGACTGAGAAGTTCTGCAAGGACAAGGCGGTCTACAACGCGATCATGGCGTCTATCCAGATCATCGACGACAAGACGGGTAAGCTGTCGCCGGGGACCATCCCCCAACTCCTCAGCGACGCACTGGGTGTAAGCTTCGACACGAACATCGGCCACGACTTCATCGAGGACGCCACCGAGCGATTTGACTTCTATCACCAAAAACTAAACAGGGTTCCGTTCGATCTCGAGTACTTCAACACGATAACGAACGGAGGGTTGCCGAACAAAACACTTAACGTTGCTCTAGCCGGTACAGGCGTGGGTAAGTCTTTGTTTATGTGTCACTGTGCCGCAGGCAACCTGACCAAGGGACAGCGAGTGCTCTACATCACTATGGAAATGGCTGAGAAGGAGATAGCAAAGCGCGTCGATGCTAACCTTCTCGATGTGACGATGGACGAGCTCTCGCTGCTTCCCAAGGACTTATACGACAAGAAGGTGGCAAAGGTAAGGGCTAAGACGGTCGGCAAGCTCATCATCAAGGAGTACCCGACTGCCGGTGCGGGTTCTGCTAACTTCAGGCACCTGCTCAACGAGCTCAAGATCAAGAAGAACTTCACGCCGGACATCATCTACATCGACTACCTAAACATCTGTCTGTCGTCTCGTCTCAAGCTCAGTGCCAACGTCAACTCCTACACCTACGTCAAGGCAATCGCCGAGGAGCTTCGTGGTCTGGCCGTCGAGTTCAACGTCCCGATCGTCACCGCTACCCAGACGACTCGTTCCGGCTACGCCTCGAGCGATGTCGAGTTGACCGACACGTCTGAGTCGTTTGGTCTTCCGGCGACTGCCGACTTCATGTTCGCCCTAGTCTCCAACGAGAAGCTGGCCGACCTGAGTCAGCTGCTGGTCAAGCAGCTCAAGAACAGGTTCAACGACCCCGCCAAGAACCGAAAGTTCGTTGTCGGCATAGATAGGTCTAAGATGAGGCTCTACGACGTAGAGGAGTCCGCGCAGGAGGACCTTCTCGACGGTCCAGTGTTCGACTCGTCTAAGTTCGGCGACGAGGACAGCGAGCGCGGCAAGAAGGGTAAGAAGTTCGACAAGTCAAAGTTTGAGGGATTCAAATGAACTGCGAAGTAGTCAAGTGGAACGACCGTAAGTTCTCCGTACTCGAGAAGAGGACTGAGTGCATCTTATCTGACTTTACTAATCAAAAGGATGCAAAGAACTATGCTAGGTTCCTCAACATGGGTGGAGGGTTCGATGGCTGGACTCCCTTCTTTATTTTGCAAAAAATAAATGTAGACGAGCTAGAAAATACGAGAGACTCGTATAAATAACTTCATGATTATATTTTTTGATCATCTCGACGTGTTTGTGTCTGCAGCACAAGTGGCAAGCCGTAAGGATTGGAATTGACAGGTCGCCTTCTAGGTAGGTGGGGTTCCTCCTGTCCGCGTTGTAAAGTAAGGGAAGCTCGAGAGGGCTTCCCTTTTTTATTTGAATAAATACCATATCGCGGCTATGAGCTAATAGGATTAAGCATGAAGTCTTTTAAGAGCTTTATCACTGAGGGTATAAGACAAGGCCTTCCACACATCACTACCATGGACCATAACCAGATAAGCGATCTGGTTCAGGGTGGAAAAGTCAGGATCGATCAGGCGACTGAGAAGACCGACGGCTCTACCATGATGATGGGACACGACGAGCACGGGTTCTATACACAGAGTTCCGGTTCTGGTGACGAGAGGATGAGGGAGCCAGCCGACTACATCGATAGAGCCAAGAGACGAGCTGAGCAGACGGGTAAGCCTCTCGACTTGACCGCTGCTAACGCGTTTGCCGAGGCCCATGCACAGATGCAGGCCAACAAGAGACTTACAGATCACCTAAAGCAGAGGGCCCAAGAGTCCGGCGGCGAGACCAAGGTCCGCGGTGAGCTGTTCTCAAAGAGACTATCCAGACCGTCAGAGACTCCAGGCGAGATCAAGTTCGTCGGAACGTCCTACGACCCTAGCCACATGGGCAGCGTCGGCAAGTTTGTCATCCATACCAAGCTTCCAGAGAACCAAGGCCACGACGTCGAGAAGTTCAAGAACGAGCTGTCTACGCCGGGACTCAACTTCGACGACGACAACATCAACGGCTTCTCACCCAGCGAGGTCGACGTCGCCAAGGAAGCCAAGGACCTTGAGGGCGTGAACAGGGAGCTCCTCTCATCAAGGACCACCCCCACGAACAAGGCAGCCAAGGAAGCCGAGACTCAGAAGCTGATGGAGATCAAGAAGAGGGTATCCGACAAGGTCGACGCTCACATCAAGTCTCGCGGCTTCTCTCCTAAGTGGGGTTCAGGATCCGAAGGTATCGTAGTCCACCCGCCTAAGGGCTCGACAGCACCGAGGTTCAAGGTCACATCGGACGCGTTCAGGGAGTACAAGGCTGACCCTGAGAACGCCCTGAAGTTCAAGTCAAGGACACCAAAGCAATGATCTCATTTAAGAACTTCATACTCAAAGAAGGCGGCAACATCAAGATCAAGACTCCTGAAGGAGAAGTCGCCGCTGCGCCGTTCAGGGTAAAGAACAGGTCACAGCAGGCTGGAGACGTCAGAGACGCACTCGGTGAGATCCACGACTCCTTCGAGAAAGAGCACGGTCAGCCACTCTTTGGCAAGGGTAAGAAGGCCCTTACTTCTGGGTCAATGTTTGCCGGCTCTACTAACCAGTTCATGGACTCCAGTATTTCCGACGAAGAGTTCAAGAAGCACAAGCCTACCGTCGGTGACATCGACGCTCAGTTCCCAGCAGAGCATAAGGATAAGCTTGTCGCACACCTGACTCCTGGACGCAAGTTCGGTAAGTACACCGTAGTCGGCACGAGGAAGCACGGCACCGAGGTCTCGGCAGTTCTGAGACACGAGAACGGTGAGCATCACCAGATCGACTTCGAGCCTGTTCACTACAACAACGACGAGCCTACTCCTGGCGAGCAGCTCCTCCACAACTCATCATGGGAAGACACCAAGGCAGGCATCAAGGGTCTGCACCACAAGGTGCTCCTGAACGCCGTCGGTCTCGACCATCATAAGTTCTCGATCAGCCACGGACTCAGGTCTAGGACTGACGACTCAGACATGGGAGTCAAGGAGCCCGATCAAGTCACCAAAGGTCTGTTCGGCGACAAGGCCGATCCGAATCAGGTTACCTCGTTCCACGGAGTAACCCAGCTCATCAAGAAGCACATCCCTAAAGAACAGCATCAGGCCATCTACGAGAAGTTCAGGGACAGCGTCAGCAAGATGAAGGGTACGGACCACGCAGCCGCGCTCGCCCTTCTTAGAAAAGAACTAGACGTCAAGGACGCCGTCAGCGAGGAGAGCATGGGTGACCAGCACGCCTCGGCCATCCCTATGGTAGGGTTCAGCCCTATCTCCCACATGGGCCACGCACAGGACCTCGGAGGGGCTTTGAAGAAGCTTCCTGGATCAAAGCACATCGGCATCTCATCTAAGGCTGACGCGTTTACTCCTGAAGAGAGAAAGTCGATCCTCGGTAGACAGTGGGGCGACACCGACAACAACCATATCCACATCGTCAGCGGCGCAGGCGAGACGATCAGGAGAGCCCACGACTCGATGACCGGTCCTGGAAGAAAGATCCTACATATACTGGTAGGCAAGGACAGGGCATCCTTCGCCGAGGGTCTCAAGAGGTCGCTCGAGCAGGGTAAGATCAAGGAGATGGAGGGTCGCAAGTTTGATGAGATCCACATCCACTATCCCGAAGACACCGAGAGGACACACGGCATGAGCGGCACCAAGATGAGGGCTGCTGCCAACGAGGACGGCGATGCTGCAGAGAAAGAGTTCCATCGTCACCTAGGACCGATGTTCAGCCGTGACGAGTCAAACAACATCAAGAGCAAGATCAAGTCTGGGATCCTATCTGGAAAGATCCCGTTAAAGAGATGAAGACGTTTCGCGAATACGTTATGAGTGAGGACAACACCTCGTCGTCTGGTGCCGTAGCCGGAATGGGCTTCGGCGGCAGCTCCGATACCACCGGAGACGGGACCGACTATATAGGTGGTAACGTCGTCGACTCAGACCAGCGAAACAACCTTCTGTTCAAGATCATAAAGAAATATCACACGGATCTACATAGAGGAGACAAGAAGAAGAAATGAAGAGATTTAACGAATACATCGCTGAGAACAGCGTCCACTTCTTCGACGTCGACAAGACCCTCATGGACACCGGTAACACGCACGTCCACGTCAAGGACGAGCACGGCAACACAGTAGAGAAGCTCGACCCGCAGGAGTACAATCACCACAAGCTCAAGCCGGGACACAGCTACGACTTCCATGAGTTTGGGTCGTCTGAAAAGTTTGCTAAGTCGGCTAAGCCTATCCGTAAGGTGCTTGCCAAGATGAAGGCCATCAAGAAGAACGGTGGCAAGACCGAGATCTTGACTGCCCGCGCAGACTTCGACGACAAGGACAAGTTCGCTAAGAAGTGGAAGTCATTCGGCGTCGACATCGGTCCGGGACAGACACACGTCAGACGCGCAGGAAACATCAAGCTTCCGACGCACGAGGCCAAGGCCAAGATCATCTCTGACCAGATCAAGAAGAACGGATACAAGAAAGTTCACCTGTACGACGACCACATGCCTAACATCCAGGCTATGCTCGATCTCAAGAAAGATCACCCTGACGTCGAGTTTCACGGTCACCACGTGAAGCACGGACCCGATGGCGTGACGATGGACCACTACAAGGCCTAACAATGATAAACGAAGAGAAGCTTCTAAAAAGTTTTGCCAAGGCCCTCGGCGCGGAAAATGTTCTTGATGAGATCGAACAGAAGAAGATAAATGAGAAGAATCTTCTTGAAGGTTTAAATAATGCACTTACCAAATTAACGGTTGGTGAGAAGCTAGTTGTTGAAGAAAACTTTAAAGAACCAGTATCATTAATTACTGAAGATATTCCAGTTGGATTGCCAGCTCCAGCGTCAAAACCAAATGAGCCAAAACCAATTCCTCTTGGTGCACAACCATTACCACAGCTTCCTCATAAAGATTTAATTACCAGATCAGTTGATACTTTATCGCAAAAATCGAGAGATGAATACGTAGCGGCTGTCGATGCTATACCGAACAGTGTTCGTAAAGAAATTGATATTTTAAAGAAAACTGTTACTGATCTTCACCGTTACGCATCACGTGCATCTCAAATGGGTGGTGGTGGTGAAGTCAAGTTAGCAAGATTAGATGACGTCAATAGATCTTCTATCGCTGACGGTCTCTATCTTCGCTACGATGCAGCCACAAAGAAGTTTGTGTTTGACGATCCAGTTTCCAGTCCAAACTTATTGAATGTCGCCTCTGATATTATACCAGCGACGACTCTAACATATACTATTGGCAATACAACAAATCGCTGGGATTCAATATATGTTGGTTCTAACTCCATTACCTTTTCGGACACTCTAGGTGGTCCAGATCAGATATTGTCAGTTGCGAATCAGGTATTCTATATCACTCAAGGTTCAGGAACAAACACGGTATATAACGCCAATGCGGGATTCAATGCTGGCGGTATCATTTTGCAAAACTATACTATTCAGTTAGCAAATACATCGCAAAACTTGGTAGTCGGTTCTACTTCGGTAAATACAAGCGTTATCTTTAACCAAAACATCAAAGCAAATACAACAATTACTTTTACTGACAATACAGTACAAAATACAGCTTACGAGGTTCCTAACGTAAGAATAGCAAACGTAATATCAAACAGCGTTTTGATTGACTTTTCAACTGACAACTTTGTTCACATTCATACTAACGATGGAACAGTTACTGCTAACTTACAAAATCTTACTGCTGGTAAAGTTGTTGAGCTATTCATCTTCAACAATGTCGGCGGTACTCAGCAGTTCAATCATGGCGTTTCCTCAACACAAGCTACAGGCGGTTCATCTTTTTATCTAAGCTCTCACAATACGATGTATGTCAAGTATTTCTGTTTAGATGGAACTGCAAATAATACGTTCGTAGCTGCTATAACATAAGTTATTTTATAAATAAACATGCGGTGCAGTAAAAAGGCTACGGCAATCCTGCGCGATGTTCATGGATAAGCCCAAGGGAAACTCCAATGCTAAGAAAGAACGATCTCCCTAGTCCTCAGCTAGAATTGGTTGAGCATGGCGCAGGAGATGTCGTAGTCCTCACCGACAAGATCAAGCTCTCCCTATACAAGAAGTCTAAATCCAGCGGGTTCGACACGGACACGCTCGAGGAAGTGTACCTTCGCGGGCTCGAGAGCTTCTATTCACTATACGAGAGCGTCGAGATCACAGAGACGCCTGAACAGTACGCATTCAACAGGGTTAACTCATTTATAGCGGGTGGAGCTGCAGCAGATATGGATAGAGACTTACAAGAGAAGCGCGGTCTATGGGACAACATCCATGCCAAGCAAAACAGAATCAAGCGCGGTTCGCGCGAGCACATGAGACAGCCGGGATCTAAGGGCGCACCTACAGACGCAGACTTTAAAGCTGCTAGCGAGGAGGTCATCAGTGAGATCTCTCCCGAGCTTATAGGAAAAGTCAACAAAGCTAGAGCACTTGGTCCTAAGCAGAGCAAGACGTCTGCTGGCAATGAGACCCGCGACCGCGCCGTCAGGAAAGTTCAGCTCGCGATCGGCAGGAAGACTTCAGAAGCTCAGTCAAAGAACTCGGACGATCCCAGCTCAAGGTTTGTCGGAACAGAGTCTCTAGTCAACATCTACAAGAAAGACACTCCCGGATACGTTGACACCATCAAGAAGGCAGTTCACGAGTCGGCCGAGAAGTCCGAGTGTGAGAACGGTACATGCCCATGCATGGTCAGCGAGGCCAAGTTTCAGGGCAGAGAGGTCCCGCTCAACAAGCCTATGAAAGGCGACGTCAAGAAGTCTAAGGTGTTCGTCAAGGACCCATCGACTGGAAACGTCAAGAAAGTAAACTTCGGCGACAAGACACTCAGCATCAAGAAGAACCAGCCAGCTCGCAAGCGCTCCTACTGCGCACGCTCGAGCGGTCAGGGTAACCTCACAGACAAGACCAAGGCTAACTACTGGTCACGTCGCGCTTGGGAGTGCTGATATGAAGAAGTTCATTGAATACATCATTGAAGGAAGAGGTAGGGACGCGGTGACACAGTTCGCTTCAATTCAACATGACAAGTGGCGTAAGACCTTTGATCCCGAGAATACGGGTAAAGAGAGGGTTAAGAAGAACAGCGACGGCACCGAGGGTAACATCAACGTTCCGTTCAACAAGCTTCATCCTGACTGGCAGAAAGAGAACATCGAGGCAGGCAAGACTGCTTTGATAGCTCTTCGCAAGCACGGCAAAGACACCGAGGCTGCAGCCGAGCACGTGCACAAGGAGTGGATGAAGAGAAACCCTAAAGCCGACTACAACGCTGCCCAGCACGTCCCCTACTCAGAGCTCCCCGAGCCCGAGAAGCAGAAGGACAGGGATCACGTTGATACGATGAGAAGAATACTAAATAAATGAAGAAGTTTAGAGAATATATAGCTGAGCTGGACGTCAGAGACGCTTCTGGTAAAGTTATACATATAAAGAAGGTGCCGATCAGGATGGCTGACGGTACTATCAAGATGAAGGATCCCGGTAAGAGCGGAAGCTCTGGCGGTGGTGGAAAATAAACAGGAGAAGTTAAAATGGAATTTATTGCATTCTCACTACTTGGTCTTCTGACCTTGCTCGGCGTATGGATCATCTATACGATGATGACCAAGAAGGAAGGTCTTCAGGACGCTCTCGCTGACTTAGACGTCGTAGCGGAAGCCGACGCTGAGAAGCTTGAACAGGTTGTCGTCAAAGAAGTTGCAGTCGCTGAGGCTGCGGTCGAGACGGTCGTTAAGAAGGTCAGGGCTAAGAAGGCTCCGACTGCAAACTCGGCGGCGCAGTAAGATGAATGAACTCATCGAGAAGATGAAGGTACTTCAGGCCAGCGTCTTCTCGCTGTACCTAAAGGCACACTACTTTCACTGGAACGTAGAGGGACCAAACTTTCCTCAGTACCATGAGTTTCTTGGTGACCTGTACGAAGAGATCTACGGCTCGATCGACACGATCGCCGAGGAGACCAGGACTCTTGGATCATACGCTCCAGGATCGCTGAAGCGCTTCTCTGAGCTTACTCTCGTCGAGGACGAGCTCAACGTGCCGGATCCCTTGAGGATGATGAAGATCCTTCAGATGGACAACATGATCGTCATCGGAGAGTTGAAGAAGGCTAGAGAGCTCGCTGACACAAACGGCGCCTTTGGTCTAGTCAACTTTCTTGAAGACAGACTAGACAAGCACTGGAAACACAACTGGATGCTGACATCCATTATCAAGTAAGGCAGGCTAAGATGAAGTTCACGAGCTTAGAAGCGCAGATCAGAAGAGTCATGGAAGCGAAGATCGATCGCAACACCAAGGCGCGTGAGAAGGTAGTAAACGTCTCTAGAGAAGACGACGCGGCTCCTACTGACGAGAAGTCTAAGCTCGCCAAGCAGGCTGAGATCAAGACAAAGATCATCGACGAAGACGAAGTCGTCGACGAGTCTATTCTCAAGATGACCAACCCTAAGGCAAACGATGCTAGGAAGATCACTGGCGGTACTACCGACATCGATCTTAACCCTAAGACCGACGACCGCGCTGAGATCGAGCAGCAGGCCAAGAAGAAGCCGGTATTCAAGAGCAACTTCAACGCCCCTATCAAGGAAGCTGAGACTCACTACGGCGCGGTCGGGACCGGACTAGCACACAAAGAGAACGAAGCAAAGCGTCGTCGCGCAGACCTTCAGACTAAGAGTCAGACCCAGTCACAAATGGACAAGTTAAAACCAAAAATGGAGGAAGAAGAGATGTCAGACGCAGTATTATCGGAGAAAGAGCTGGCAGCTCTTGAGGAGATCGCAGCCTCATTCTCGGAAGGTAAGAAGATCAAGGAAGGCAGCAACAAGCCTACAGTCGGCAACCAAGCCGGCGAGAAGGGTGACCAGCGCGGCGAGAACCCAACTAACAACACCGCTCGCTACGACATCAGCGACGACGTCGAATATGTCGATGAAGTGCTTGACACAGCACAGAAGAGACTGAACTATGGAATGAAGGCAGCTGGTTCTGCTATTAAGTCTGCTTTGACTTTTGATAAAAATACCCAAAGAAAGAGAATGGCTGGCAATAAGCTGTATACCAAGAAAGTCAACGACGCCGGTGAAAAGTTGAAGAACGATGCTGCCCAATCTTCTTATAACAATAAAAAAGCGGGTGAAGTGTTAAAAGATATGCGTAATAAGTCTGGTTATGGCGCGTACTACAACAAAGAAGAAGTCGAAGAGCTAGACGAGAAGCTCGTCGGTGGTCAGAAGAACCTTGACAAGAACCACAACGGCAAGATCGCTGCTGAAGAATTCGAGCTCGATGAGGTCTCATCAGATCTTGCGAAAAGAGCTAGACATGGTGCACTAGTGAAGGCTTATGATTATGATAATGGTACTTCATCTGGAAAAGCAGCCTCAAAAATCTATAAAGGTCAAGCTAAAAAGTTTGACAAGTACGCTCGTGATAAAGAAGCAAAAGAGCTTGAAGCTGCGACTAAAGCGTCACTACCTATGTCAAAGCAGAGAAAAATCGCTGCTGAAGAATTCGAGCTCGATGAAGCACATAAAGTAGGCGATACTGTACAAATTCATCTTCCTGGATCGGCTGCTCATGGTCAAAAAGGTACTATTAAAAAAATTGAAGACGGTAGTGCCACTGTAGCGTTTGACGGAGGTAGAACTGGCGTACAAACTCACATGACACTTAATGGCATGTTTAATGGCCAGAGAGTAAAACTTCCAAATGGCGGTAAACTCCTAGGCGGTACACACACAATTGTACCTACCGGTGCTTTAAAAGCTGTAAAGGAAGAATTTGAACTCGATGAGGTCTCATCAGATCTTGCAAAGCGTGCTAGACATGGTGCACTAGTGAAGGCTTATGATTATGATAATGGTACTTCATCTGGAAAAGCAGCCTCAAAAATCTACAAAAAGCAGGCTGGTGTTTTTGACAAGTACGCTCGTGATAAAGAAGCAAAAGAGCTTGAAGCTGCGACTAAAGCGTCACTACCTATGTCAAAGCAGAGAAAAATCGCTGCTGAAGAAAAGAAGCCTGATATTATTCGATCAAGAATGTACAAGGAAGGAACCGAGTTGACTCCTCTCTCGTCAGAGCAGATCGAGCGCTTCAACGCGATCGTCGAGGCAGAGGCAGCCAAGCGCGGTAAAGGTCGTCCTAAGAAGAACCCAGAAGGCGACGAGCCACGTCCAGCAGGTCGTGATCCGCGTCAGCACATCCAGGTCATCGCTGGCCAGGCCGGTGCAGGTCGCGTCATCGACTTCAAGCACGACGACGGATCTTCAACCAAGATCACTGCCCCTATGGGCAGGTCGATCGTCGCCCACCTCAATAGCCTCAAGCCAAAAGAGCGTCACGACGCCGTACAGTCTATCCACGGCAGCGCTGGCGGTCTAAAGAGTACAATGGGAATCAAGTAACATGACGATTGATGATGAAGATTCAGGGCCGGCTTCAGAGCCGGCTCAGGACTTTGAGGAGCGCAGGACCATGAGGTCTCCAGCTCCCCCTAACACGCATGATGAGAAGTACCACATCCTGATTGTGAACGGTGTGGAGAAGAAGATAAGCAAGAAGTCTCGTTACCTACTCGACATGTTGACTCTTGATGATGAATAAATAAGCAAAGAAACTCATAAGGAGACACGACTATGGCCCAGTGGGGAAGAAACGATCAGTCGGTTACTGCTAACAGCACGACCACTAAGGAAGCATCTAACGGCGCGCCGATTGGAACCTACGCCCTCGTCAAGGGCAGCACTTCAAGCATGGACGCCAACGCACACTTCGGCAACACGTCAGGTGGATCTCGCGCGAACGTTGACGTAGCTATGTTCAACAACACATCTCCAGGAGCGTTTATTCCTGGACAGTCGGTCGGCATCTTCGGTGTCAGCGTAACTGAGATGTCGAACAACATCGTCAATGCATCAAAGGAACGTCCAGCCCATGCCGGTTGGGTAATTCGTAAGGCAGGTACAGGATCAGTCACTGGCGTATCGATCAGCGGAACTCCTACGGCATACAACAACAACGACATCCTCACTGTTGCTTCACAGCAGTCGGGCGGCAACTCAACAGTAAACTTTACTACCAACTCGACTGGTGGTAGCCTAAGCTTCACCATCACGACTCCTGGCGCAGGCTTTACTAACTCGACCCTCAACTCTGGCACACTTGCAATCACCAACTCAACCGGTGGTACCGCTGCTGGTAACTCTTCTGTGACCAACATCACAGTAACAGTCGGCGGACGTGCAGGTCGCGTACAGACTGAGACTCTCGTAGCTTTCGGAACTCTCGGTGCAAACAGCGTCTCAGCTACTGGCGCGGTCGGTAACCCAGATACTGTCACTGACGCTTCTACGGATAATACTCAGTATCCTGGCGTCTAATAACTAGGATTCTGTAATGGCTAATGAGCAGAGAAGACTTTCTGATCTTCCTCAAGCCTCGGTACTGCAGGGTTCTGATAGGATCGTTTTCCTTCAGAACTCTGCATCTACCCCGATGGCCAGGACTATCAGCTTCACCAACTTCGCTAATTCAATCAGCACCCTTCACAACAGTGGTCAGTCGGTAGCTCTGTCCAACAGCGGAGCGCTGACCTTTACCAATGGTGCTCAGATCGGAGCTAACATCGAGGGAGATCCTGTTGGATTTGACGTCTACTCACCCTCGACTCTAGACTACGTAAGCATGACGTATGGACCTAATCCGGTCAGCGGTAATTCTAGCTACATTACACTGTACAAAACAGGCAGTAACTCTGCATCGAGTCCACACGCTCTAGCTATTCAGCTGTGGAAAGGCGATTTCAGCGCCGACTTTGCCCAGTGGACTTTTAATGCCAATAACATGCTAATGATTCCAGGACCAATCACTGGAGCTACTCAGTTAAACCAGTTTACTGGCACTACAGTTGAGTTAGACGTCACCAAGACCATAAACAAGCTGACTCCAAACGCAGTAGCCGGTGCCCCGCACTATCACCTAGCAAACGGCGCAGAGGGACAGATCATGTATCTTACCCCTAACGACAGCGGTCCAAATGACGGTTCTGAGTCTACTACCATGAGCTTCAACGTCGCTCGCTGGACGACCGGTGGATACGTTAATGTCGGATCTCCTGTCACTACTTGGAAGCCGTTCCACGGTAACTCAGCAGTAGTTACTCTAATCTTCACCGATGGTGCTTGGAACCTTCCTCACGCAGTCTTCAGTTGATAGAGTAACATGGACAGACTTGATGATTCTAACTTCTTGATATACTGCGCAAAGTACTATGATAATCCTCAGTGTCAGTCCACTGAGGAGTTCCTTGAAGACCTCAAGAGAATAAAGTACATCAAGAAGTTGATTACTAGATATATTGAGACCGGTGAGCTCAAGGAGAGGTTGATATTGAATCACCTCATAGTCCTAAGCAACGTATTTAAGCCAGAACACCTATGTAAGATACTGTACTTGAAGGTAAATAAGCATATGAAGTATGTGAAGCCGTTCATCATACTTCTCAACATCATGCCGTCTACTATAAAGAACGTTAACGACGAAGTTATCATAAATATGGATGAGATTCCCATGGACGAGGGAATCATTACAGTACTAAGGAAGATCTGATGATCAAGGAAGACACAGCATCGGCGGTACCAGCAAACTCGGCTCAGGCTGGAGGCGGTGGAGTCGCGGGTCTAGGCGGTGCTTCTGGCGAGCCGCCAGGAATCCCTGCTTCTAAGAAGAAGCGTAGGCCGCTGAGTGCTATCCTGACACAGACTCCTATCAAGCGCAAGCCACCAACGGGAGTCTAACATGGAACCGTCACTGGGAACTCTAGACATAGTCAATCCGCGCCTCGATAGAATGGAGAGCGTACTTGAGCGACTCAGTGAAGTATCCGTAGACATAAAGCAGATGCTCGCGGTACACGAGCAGCGTCTCGGACAGCACGAGAAGTTTCACGACTACATCGATGACCAGCTCGAGAAGAGAAAACAAGACCTAGACTTAAAGATCGATGCAGTCTATAATACCATGAGAAAACAAGACAACAGCGTCCTCAATGAGATCAAGAAGCTTCGCGAGGAGTCTCTCTCACAATATGATAAGATCAACGATAAGATCTCCCACATGGAGAAGTATATCTGGATCGCCATCGGCGGTACTGGATTCTTATCATGGCTAATCGCGTACGGGCTTCCAGGTCTGTCTAAAATAATTGCCGTCGCGCACTAAATAATTCACTTTTCCTATTTACAAATATTCTAAACCGTGTATAATAGCTATATGCACAGTGACAAAGGATATTGTTTATGAGTTGGCTTGAAGAGAAGTATATCGGACTGATGTCCGGAAGACTGAGGAACTTCAAGCGCAGGGGTGCAGGGCGTTACTCGTTCTCGTGTCCCATCTGTGGCGACTCTGAGACCGACAAGCGCAAGGCCAGAGGCAACATCTATACCAAGCAGGGACGACTCATGTTCCACTGCTTCAACTGCTCGGCATCGGCCAGTGTACCCAACCTGATCAAGTCCATCGACGCGTCCCTCTACTCTGAGTACTCCATCGAGCGACTCAAGGAGGAGAAGTCACCTCAGCAGGTCGAGCTCGAGGAGTTCGTCATGAAGATGAAGACTCCCGTGTTCATGAGCTCTGGTCCGCTCAAGGGCCTCAAGAAGGTCAGCCAGCTCTCGCCCGACGACCCTATCAAGAAGTACGTCGACTCGCGCAGGATCCCAAACCCCTACCACGCCAAGATGTTCAAGTGCCCCAACTTCTTCGCTTGGGTCAACGAGGTCGTGCCTGGAAAGTTCGAGACGTCGGCTCTATCCCACGACGAGACTCGACTGCTCATCCCGTTCTTCAACAAGGAGAAGAACATGCACGCTTTTCAGGGCAGGTCGCTCAACCCCAAGAGCCGCACCAAGTACATCACCGTGGTGAACGACGAGACCCAGCCCAAGCTCTACGGCCTCGATTCTGCCGACCTAAGTAAGACGACGTACGTGATGGAGGGTCCAATTGATAGTATGTTTATCCCTAATAGTATTGCTACTGCTGGCGGTGATCTGGTTTCTGCTCTCGGTGATGTTCAGTCCTCCAAACCTTCCATGGTGATCGTGTACGACAACGAGCCGAGGTCGATCGAGACGATCAAGAAGATCGACAAGGCGATCCTTCAGGGCTTCGCCGTATGCATCTGGCCAGACAACCTAGAGCACAAGGACGTCAACGACATGGTGATGGCGGGGTTGACATCTGACTTCATTCAGTATATAATAGATCAGAATACAGTTCGGGACCTGCAGGCAAAGCTGGCGCTGCAGCGGTGGAGGCGAGCATGAACCTTACTAAGCAGGAAATGGAAGACATCTGGAACTTCAAGCCGGTCGGCTACCTCAAGTTCCATAACAAGAAGACGAAGGGGATGAAGAAGTACAAGGTCACCTTCAAACCGTATACATACGTCTACCATGAGGAGATCACCGCCGTCGTCATTGCCAAGGACGTACGAGAGGCAGAGAGAATGGCGAGCTATGAAACCAAGCTGTACGACACCCTTCATGAGAAGTACGGTGAAGTCAAGTACGGCTCTAGAGTCGAGGAAGTGAAGTGAAGAACACAGCAGAGATCATCGCGGTAACCCGCCCACTCAACATGGACGTCGACGACTTCATCGCCTACGTGGCTCGAGTGTCGAACCCGTCTAACCAGAACAACGTAGACACATCGAATAAATTACTTCGCTACCTAGCCAAGAACCATCACTGGTCGCCCTTCGAGATGGTAAATATCGTAATGGAGATCAATACCACTCGTGATATCGCTCGACAGATTCTACGCCACCGTAGCTTCTCTTTCCAAGAATTTAGCCAGAGATACGCGGACCCGACCAAAGACCTCGGGTTCACAGCTCGTGAAGCCCGTCTCCAAGACTACAAGAACAGACAGAACTCCATCGAAGTAGAAGACGATCTAGAACTTAAACACGGTTGGAATGAGCGTCAAAAGATAGTACTTGAATATGCTCAAAAACAATACGATTGGGCTATCAGAAACGGTATCGCCAAGGAGCAGGCACGAGCGGTACTCCCTGAAGGCTTGACAGTCTCTCGCATGTACATGAACGGCACTCTTCGCTCGTGGATCCACTACTGCCAACTCCGCATGGATAAGGCTACGCAGAAAGAACATCGTGAGATCGCTACCGACGCTTGGTACAAGATCACAGAGGTATTTCCCTCGCTTAGGGACACACTAGACATCGGTCAATAAAGAGGAATAGATGACAATAACAGTAACCAAGAGGGACGGATCTAAAGAGCCCCTTAACCTAGAGAAGTTTCACCGAGTAGTAAGCTGGGCGTGCGAGGACCTCAGCGGGGTCTCTGAGTCCGAGATCGAGCTCAGGTCTCAGATCCAGTTCTACAGCGGAATCAAGACCTCTGACATCCAAGAGACGCTCATCAAGGCAGCCGCCGACCTGATCAGCGACGAGGCACCGAACTACCAGTACGTCGCAGGCTCACTCATCAACTACCACCTGCGCAAGAACGTATACGGCAGCTATGAGCCTGCAAACTTAAAAGACCACATCCGCTACGTCGTCTCCGAGGGCTACTACGATCCCGAGATCCTAGAGTGGTACACCGATGACGAGCTGTCAAATCTCAACGACTTCATCGACCACGACCGCGACTTCGACTTGACCTACGCTGCCATGGAGCAGCTTCGCGGTAAGTACCTCGTCAAGAACCGAGTGACCGGCAAGTACTACGAGACGCCTCAGATGTCGTCGATGCTCATCGCGATGGTCCTGTTCCGCGAGTATCCAAAGGGCACCCGTCTCAAGTGGGTACGCGAGCTCTACGACTCGGTTAGCAAGTTCGAGATCTCACTACCGACCCCCATCATGGCCGGACTCCGCACCCCGCAGAAGCAGTTCAGCTCCTGCGTGCTCATCGAGACCGACGACTCACTGGACTCCATCAATGCGACGGCTTCTTCTATCGTTAAGTACGTATCCCAAAAAGCTGGCATCGGCATCGGTGCTGGTCGCATTCGCGCTGTCGGTAGTCCTATTCGTAACGGTGACGCGTCTCACACTGGCGTCATTCCGTTCTATAAGCACTTTCAGTCAGCAGTCAAGTCTTGCAGTCAAGGAGGCGTACGAGGTGGTGCGGCTACTCTGTACTATCCTATCTGGCATCTGGAAGTAGAGGACATCCTAGTCCTCAAGAACAACAAGGGAACGGAGGACAATCGTGTACGACACCTCGACTACGGAGTCCAGTTTAACAAGGTTATGTACGAGCGCCTTCTTTCTGGGCTCAACATCACTCTTTTCAGCCCTAACGATGTACCAGATCTATATGATGCCTTTTATGTTGACAATGACAAGTTTCGAGAACTCTATGAAAAGTATGAGCGAAACCCCAAGATCAGGAAGAAAGTAATCTCGGCCATCGACCTGTTCTCTGCCTTCATGCAGGAGCGCAAGGACACCGGCCGCATCTACCTGATGAATGTCGACCACGCGAACGACCACGGCTCATTCATCAAGGAACTCGCGCCGATTCGTCAGTCGAACCTCTGCTCAGAGATCGACCTCCCGACCAAGCCGCTCAAGGACCTCAACGATCCCGACGGCGAGATATCACTGTGCACACTCGCCGCCATTAACTGGGGCAAGATCCGTGTAGCAGCCGACTTCGAGCGTCCGTGCACTCTGGTCGTCCGAGCACTCGACGAGCTCCTCAGCTACCAAGACTATCCAGTCCTCGCGGCAAAGAACTCGACTATGGCTCGTCGCCCACTCGGCATCGGCATCATCAACCTCGCTTACTGGCTTGCCAAGAACGACTTTACGTATCAGGGCATCAGCGCTGAGGGTCTCGCAAAGATCCATGAGTTTGCCGAGGCCTGGTCCTACTACCTCATCAGCGCGTCGATCGACCTAGCTGAGGAGAAGGGTGCACCGAGCAAGTCAAACGAGACCAAGTACTCACAGGGAATCTTCCCAATCGACACCTATAAGCGAGAAGTCGATGAACTTGTAACTCCAGTTTACAACTTGGACTGGGAAGCCTTAAGAGAGAGGGCAAAGAAGTATGGCATCCGCAACTCCACGCTCATGGCGCTCATGCCCGCGGAGACCTCCGCTCAGATTTCAAACTCGACAAACGGGATTGAGCCTGCTAGGTCTCTGGTCACGGTTAAGCAGAGCAAGGACGGAGTTCTCAAGCAGGTGGTACCCGATATCAGAAAGCTTAAGAAAAAGTACGATCTACTTTGGGACCAAGTATCCCCTGAAGGCTACCTTAAGATCGTCGCCGTCCTACAAAAGTTTATCGATCAAGGAATATCGGTAAACACCTCGTACAACCCTAAGTTCTATGAGGGTGAGCAGATCCCAATGTCGACCATGCTCCAGCACATCTTGATGTTCTACAAGTATGGCGGCAAGCAGCTCTACTACTTCAACACCAACGACGGCGCCGGCGAGATCGACGTCAAGCCCGAGTTGGCCCTAGGTGAGATGGACGACGAAGACTGTGTGGCATGCAAGATCTAATTATCAAGATTGCTAAATATGCAAGGTGGTCCAGTATCGACTTGGCGATCCAGCTTAATCCGATCCGTTGGTGGATGGCTAGCTGGTTCGTACAAGGCCCGACCGACATGGATCCGGGTAGTTACTGCTTAAGCATTAGGTTTATCATGTTCAGGTTAAACGTAATCTTAGACGACGGGAGCTACTAATGAGCGATCATAAAGTTCTAGAAGAGGCCAACAACGTAATCTTTAGAAAGATGGAGATAGGCGACTACTGCATCGTACACCTTAAGGAGTCGATGGAGCCAAGGATCTACGACCAAGACTCCAAGACCCTCTACGTACCACCAGAGGGATACATGAAGTTCGACAACGACAACTTTCAAAGAAGACGCAGGATCGCAGGGATTTAACTATGAGTTTTTCGGTATTCGACGCAACTAACAAGAAGGACTCGACTAAGGTTCGAGCCTTCTTTGACAGCCCTCCAACAATCGCTCGCTATGATAAGCAGAAGTATCCGTTCCTCGAGAAGTTGACCGAGAAGCAGCTCGGTTTCTTCTGGAGGCCGGAAGAGATCGACGTGTTTCGTGACGGCAAGGACTTCAAGGCACTGACAGACCATGAGCAGCACATCTTCACATCAAACCTCAAGCGACAGATCTTACTGGACAGCGTACAGGGTCGCGCTCCCACTGCTGCCTTCGGTCCAATTTGTAGTCTACCAGAACTCGAGAACTGGATCCTTACATGGGCATTTTCTGAGTCCATCCACTCGCGCTCTTACACCCATATCATTAGAAACGTATATGCTAACCCATCAATCATCTTCGACGGTATGATGGACATGCAGGAGATCGTTGACTGTGCAGGCGACATCAGCGAGTGCTACGACCAGCTGATCTCCCTCAACAACGACGAGCTAGTCGGCGGCGGGTACGGACACAAGACAGTCTTATGGAAGACTCTCATGTCGGTCAACATCCTTGAGGGCGTACGCTTCTACGTCAGCTTTGCCTGCTCGTGGGCGTTCGCCGAGGTCAAGAAGATGGAGGGCAATGCCAAGATCATCAAGCTGATCGCTCGCGACGAGAACCTTCACCTAGCGGGTACTCAGCAGCTGCTCAAGGTACTGCCTACTGACGACCCTGACTTTGCTAAGATCCGCGAAGAGACCAAGGAAGAGTGCATCAACATGTTCATATCCGCGGTCGATCAGGAGAAGGCATGGGCTCGCTACCTCTTCAAGGACGGGTCTATGATCGGTCTAAATGAGAAGCTACTGAGTGAATATATAGAGTGGATCGCACACAAGAGGATGACTGCTGTGGGACTGCCTTGCCCCTACAAGGTAAACGCCAACCCACTCCCATGGACACAGAAGTGGATCAGCGGATCAGACGTTCAGGTTGCGCCACAAGAAACTGAGATTACCAGCTACATCGGTGGCGGTGTTAGAAAGGATGTTACCAATGAGACTTTCAAGGGCTTTTCTCTATAGTCTAGTACTCGTCGTCGGGGCTATGGGATCGATGGCGTTTGCCGGAGACCTCCCACAGACTCCCGACCCTAAGTTGACTCCCGGCGCAGTAAACCCTGCTGCGACCAAGGAGATGATCTGCGTTCCTGGATATACTTCACAGCCAGGAGTGCGTGACGTACCCGAGTCGCTCAAGAAGCAGGTGTTCGCCGAGTACCACATCGACTCGACGTCCGATAAGTTCGAGGTCGACCACCTCATCTCACTCGAGCTCGGCGGCGCTAACGACATCAAGAACCTTTGGCCACAGTCGTATACGACTACCCCGTACAATGCCCACGTCAAGGACGCCCTCGAGAACAGGCTTCACAAGCTCATCTGCGACGGCACGATCGACATGAAGACTGCTCAGCAGGAGATCGCTAAGGATTGGGTCGCTGCCTACAAGAAGTACGTGGAGACTAAGTGATGGGATGGCATGACAGGTTTCTAATCGACTTAGTCGAGGCAATCAAGGGCAGCGTATCAGACCGTGCTGAGAGGCATACACTGTACGAGGAGCTCATCGGCCTCATCAACAACAGTGAGATCGACATCGATCCAAAGTCTGCCAAGGGAATCGACTCGACCTACGACTTCATCTACAAGGCCCTCAACGAGGAAGAGGTAGAGGAAGAAGAGGAAGACTACGACGACTGGGACGACCAGGACCGCGAAGTATTCTAATATATAGTGGGAGATAAGGAGTCTCCCACTATGTCATACGATAACCCATGGCTCTACTTTGGAGCACCGCTGACTACAGAGCTGACCGAGGACTACATCGGATTCGTCTACGAGATCACCAACGTAGAGTCAGGTAAGAAGTACATCGGAAAGAAGCTCTTCAAGTTCTCTAGATCTAAGCAGGTCAAGGGAAAGAAGAAGAGGTTCAAGATCGACTCCGACTGGAAAGACTACTACGGCTCTAACAACGAGCTGAAGGAAGACGTCGAGAAGCTTGGCGCAGATAAGTTCAAGAGAGTAGTCTTGAAGCTCTGTAAGACCAAGGGCGACTGCAACTACTGGGAAGCAAAGTACCAGTTTGACTACAGAGTCCTAGAGAGCGACCTGTACTATAATTCATGGATCTCAGTCAAAGTTCACAAGTCACACGTGAAGATATAGTTCTTTATGGGTTGACAAAAAATAAGATCCATGATAGATTAGAGATATGCCCACGTAGCCCAATAGGCAGAGGTACAAGACTTAAAATTTTGGAAGTGTGGGTTCGACCCCCACCGTGGGCACCAACTTTGGAGAGTATACAATGAGAGACTTCTTTAGTGCGGTCGGAGCGTTCATCTTGTTTGTCGCTGTGATCATGATATTCAGCCTCCTCAGCTATGAGGGTTATAAGTTCTTTGCTCCTCGCTACGAGCAGGTCCGCTACGACACCTTCAAGCAGAGTCAGGCATACAACGACGGGATGCTTCGTGACCTCTACGACCTGCAGCGTGAGTACAATACTGCGGACGCTGAGCACAAGGGTGCGATGAAGGCACTCATCATCCATCGCTTCGAGATCTTTGACAAGAACCGCTTGCCAGCAGATCTTCAGACCTTCTACTTCTCAGTCGCAAACTAACAGGTGAAAAATGAATAAGTATATCATGATCGGCATCATGTCTCTCGGCCTCGCAGGCTGTGAGCCTCCAGGACCGTCTGCTGACCAAGTTCAGCGTCAGGCACAGGAAGCGCTCTCTCAGCAGGGCAACATGTCGGTGGGAATGCCCGCCATCACGAAGTTCGCCGAGAAGCGTATCCTCAAGGACATCCTCGAGCTTCGCGACAAGATGCTTCCGACATACACCTACCTCGCGGGTGACATGAACGGAAACATCGGTGAGAAGGTATGCGACAGCCTCGGCTACGGCATCTCGTCTGCTACTCAGTACACCAATCCAATGCGTCCTATCGAGGGTCGTATGAGTATCCCTCAAGCTGACCCGAACGGTCTGTTCAGCCCAGCATCGGCTGAGGGTACTTGGGTCCTCTGCAAAGTTCCTGGATCTGACAAGGTAGAGCCGCAGTACATCGAGCCTCGTATCATCGTGCTGACCTATCCAAAAGAGGCACGGAAATAAGTAATAGGGACCTGTAGCTTAAAGGTGAAGCCGGCTCCTCATAAGAGCACGAGTGTAGGTTCGAGTCCTACCGGGTCCACCAAACAAGGAAGATCAGATGTGGTTTGAACAGTTTATCGGCGACTTCTACGACACTGCAGCGGACAAGCTGCAGCATGAGGCCGGTAAGCGTGGTCTGACCATCAATCTGATCTTCGACAACTATCATAACATCAAGTACGAAGAGGCTGAGGACCATACCAAGCTCAACGTCTTCATAGACTTCATAACCTATAAGATCTACAGGATAGAAGAATGATACTCGGAACCTACAGCGATCTTGAGATTCTGGTAATGAGAGACATGGAGCGTCTTGGCTATGATCCCCACAACAGCTACAGCGTCGAGATGTACTGGCAAGAGAAACTAGGAGAATACGAAGATGATTGAGATCTATAGTCGAGACGGCTGTCAGTACTGCAAGATGGCAGCTGAGCTGCTTAAGCAGAAGAACATTGACTTCCTTGAGCACAAGCTCGACGTTAACTTTACCCGCGAGTACTTGCTTGAGAAGTTTCCAACGGCCAAGACCTTTCCGGTCATCGTGGTCGACGGATACAACATCGGTGGATACAGTCAGCTCACTGAGCACCTCAAGGGTTCTGAGTCTAACCAACAACTGTTGAATGAGAGGATTTCGCTATGACCACCGGACTGACTGCAGAGGGACGCATCAACCTCCTTGCCGACTTAAAGCGCGGCGTGTGTGAGGTCCACTTTACAAAGGTCGACGGCTCTAATCGCGTGATGAGATGCACGCTGATGCCGGACCTCCTTCCTCCTAACCACAACGTCAACGAGGAGAAGGAGTTCCATACCAAGAACCCTGACGTCCTCGCTGTGTGGGATACCCAGAAGGGTGGATGGCGCTCGTTCCGCATCGACACAGTACAGTACGTCCAGTTCCTGGATAACTTCTGATGTCCTATGATCATCGTGAAGACGATGAGTGGAGAACTATCAGGGTTACAATGTCCGAGGCTGACAAAGACTTTGAATACTACCTTGACTTAGTCGAGCACGACAAGAAGAGAGTGATCATTACTAGGGAGGGTAAGGACTTCGCTCTTCTCCTCCCTTATGAGATAAATAAGACGTCAGAAGACAAACCCCCCTTACAATTTGGAGTGAAATATAATGGAAGATGTTCAGCCTTGGGGCTACCACCTCATCCTTGACTGCTCGGGTGCCGACCATGAGTCGATCACGAGTCATGATAATGTCTACAACTTTACTAAAGAAGTAGTCGAGAAGATCGACATGGTCGCCTACGGTGAACCACAGATCGTTAAGTTCGGCACAGGTAACAAGGCCGGCTTCACGCTCGTCCAGCTCATCGAGACCTCTAACATCTGCGCTCACTTCTGTGACGACACAGATACCTTCTACCTCGACGTGTTCTCGTGCAAGACCTTCGACCCTCAGGTAGTACTCGAACTCTGCATCAAGTACTTCAAGGTCACGGGTCACAAGGCAGCGTTCATTAACAGACAGGCTTGATCCATGGCGATCGCGATTGATGAAGTCTCAGCCAACGCCATGGGCGGAACTGAGTTGATGAAGTTCGGGCTTCAGGACCGCGTCGATCCTGAGCTCCTTAAAGAGTTCCAGATCATCGCCTCTCGAGTCCGTGATCTGGACGACACCAAGGTCCGCATCCTCTGGTGCCACGACCTTCCAGGCGACCCTGAGTCTGACCACCTCAAGAACGGTGGATGGAACAAGTTCCACAAGATCGTGTTCGTGTCTAACTGGCAGATGCAGGCATACGTAAACCACTACAACATCCCATGGTCCAAGTGCATCGTCATCCAGAACGCCATCGACCCGATGCGCATGATGCAGAAGCCGAAGGACAAGATCAAGCTGATCTATACCTCGACCCCTCACCGTGGTCTCGACATCCTCTATCCCGTCTTCGACAAGCTCTGTGAGAAGTACGACAACCTTGAGCTCGACGTGTTCTCGTCGTTCAAGCTCTACGGATGGCCGGACAGGGACAAGCAGTTCGAGCCCCTGTTCGACGCACTCAAGAACCACCCTAAGATCAACTACCACGGTACGCAGCCAAACTCTGTAGTCCGTGAGGCAGTTGAGAACGCCCACGTCTTTGCATACCCGTCGACTTGGGTAGAGACCTCGTGTCTCTGTCTCATCGAGGCGATGTCTGCAGGGCTGGTCTGCGTTCACCCTAACCTCGGCGCCTTGTACGAGACTGCAGCGAACTGGACCTTCATGTATCAGTTCAATGAGAACAAGAACGAGCACGCCAAGATGTTCTATACGGTCCTCGAGTCAGCAATCGAGGAATACGATCGTGATGATATGGACGTTCGACTGGTTAACCAGAAGGGGTACACCGACGCCTTCTATAACTGGCAGAGCCGTTCTAGTCAGTGGACGGCCCTCTTGAAGAGCCTGCTGAACGAGCCGAGGGCTCTGCCGTCGCAGACGTTCTCATATAGAACAACGTAAAAATACGAGAGTGGGGTTGACAAGATCTCGCTCTCGTGTTATATTGGGATATAATAAAAATGGAATCTAACAACGTAATCACGTTTCCCAAGGCATCTAAGGTGGCCCCTCCTATCACGAGGGAACAGATAAGCAGTAACATGGATCTAATTCGTCACGTCCACGTCGGTGAGACACTCTCTACTATAGCGCCGATGCTGTTCGAGCAGCTATCACTCGCTGGCTTCGACTTCAGTGAGGACAGCGAGGACTTAAAGTACGGAGCCTTCATCGTCGAGTCGATCAGGTCGATGCTGATGAGAAGCTACGACATGGCTCACCCCTTCCAGGAACTGGCCGGGGCAGTCTTTCAAGAAGACGCTGAGACCGGTGGCCTCAGGATAGTCGAAGAGTTGAATATAAAGTTCGCTTCTAAGTTTGAGTTTGATGGACCTGAAGAAGATATTGAAGAAGAGGAATAATACGTGATCATTCTAGACCTATCACAGGTGATGATTTCTAATCTTATGGTGCAGATAGGTAACCACACCAACACGAAGATCGAGGAGAACATGGTTCGACACATGGTGCTCAACTCGATCCGCGCCTACCGCTCAAAGTTCTTCTCAGAGTTCGGTGAGATCGTGATTGCGTGTGACAACAAGAACTACTGGCGTCGTAAGCTGTTCCCCTACTACAAGGCGAACCGCAAGAAGAACATCGAGAAGTCGGAACTCGACTGGGCCTCGATCTTTGAGTGCATGAACAAGATCCGTGCCGAGCTCAAGGAGTTCTTTCCCTACAAGGTGATCGACGTCGAGTCGGCCGAGGCCGACGACATCATCGCCACGCTTACCAAGATGGCCATCGGTACCGGTGAGAAGGTCCTCATCCTCTCTGGTGACAAGGACTTTATCCAGCTCCATAAGTACCCTCACGTCACCCAGTACGATCCGGTGCGCAAGAAGAACATCGTCAACGACAATCCAGAACGCTACCTTGAAGAGCACATCCTCAAGGGCGACTCAGGTGACGGTATCCCAAACATCCTATCATCAGACAACTGCTTCGTGGTAGGTGAGCGACAGAAGCCTATGACGCAGAAGAAGATCGACTCCTTCATTGAGCTGGGTATCATCGGTAAGTTTGACCATCCAAACTTCCGCAACTACGTCCGCAACGATACCCTCATCAACCTTGATAAGATCCCTGCAGACATCACGGTGAAGATCCAAGAATCATATATAGACCAGAAAGATAAAGATAGATCAAAGCTATTTGACTACTTTATGGCTAATAAACTGAAGTTGCTTACAGAACACTTAGGGGAGTTCTAATGAAATTAGGTATAGCCGAGATCCTACAGAAGGTCTCAGGACTGAAGACTAAGGACGAGAAGATCAACGCCCTCAGGCAGGTCGACTCATTTGCTATCAGGACTATCTTACAGGGAGCGTTTGATCCTCGAATCAAGTGGCTCCTTCCTCCAGGCGACGTCCCTTATAAGAAGAGTGACCTGCCCGACCTTCAGGGATCTCTATACAATGAGATCAGGAAGCTGTACCTCTTCGTCGAGGGCGGCAACTCCAACCTCAAGCAGCTGAGACGAGAGACCCTCTTCATTCAACTTCTTGAGTCTGTATCTCCTGAAGACGCCGAGCTCCTTGCTGCTATCAAGGACAAGAAGCTTCCCTACAAGGGAATCACCGCGGCACTCGTGAAAGAAGCATATCCTGGGCTTATCGATGAGCAAGACAAAGCATAACTTTTCTCTGCGTCAGAACGACTTTCGCCTCGACAACGAAGACTTCCTGTTCTCACAGGCAGTAAAGGAAGACCGTCGAAAGAAGAAGATGAAGAGACTACAACACGCAGCTAAGACAAAAAATGTTGACAAGCTGGATGATTATGACGAATATGACCGAGAGTATGACTGATGCCGACGTATCTTTTCCTAAATAATGAGACGGGTGAAGAGTTCACTGAGTTCATGATGATATCGCAATTGGATGACTACCTCAAGGAAAATCCAAACTTAACGCAACAGGTAAATGGAGCGCCTATGATCGGTACCAACATTCTCGTTGGCAAATCGAGTAAGCCCGAGGATGGATTTCGAGACGTCTTGAGAGAGATCAAGAAGAAGAACTCTAAAGGACTATCTAAGTCTACTGTCAATACTTTCTAAGGCGCTCTTCAATAATAAGAAAGAGCATTTAATGCCACTAACCGCCGGTCAGAGACTAACAAAGAAACAGAGAAGGCAGCTACGACAGGAAGGAGTACTAGGCACTCAGGAGAATACCTTTAAGTCCAATTTTCAAATTAAGCACTTTAGTCCTCTTACTGAGAATCAAAGAAAGACTTATGAAGCGTTTGAAGATGGGCAGAATCTCCTGCTCCATGGGATTGCCGGTACCGGTAAGACTTTTCTATCTCTGTATCTCTCTACCAGAGAAGTCTTGAACACTGGATCCCCTTATAAGAAAGTGGTCATCGTCAGGTCTGCGGTCCCGACGCGCGACATGGGCTTCCTTCCAGGAAACAATGCCGAGAAGGCAAAGGTCTATGAGGCCCCATACATGGCAATCGCCACCGAGCTATTCGGTCGAGGCGACGCCTACGACGTTCTAAAGAACAAGAACATGGTCGAGTTCATCTCGACGTCGTATATCAGAGGTATCACACTCTCAGACTGCATCATCATAGTCGACGAAGTCCAGAACATGACTTATCATGAGATCGACTCGATCATTACCCGTGTCGGCGAGAACTGCCGAATCATATTCTCGGGCGACTTTAGACAGACCGACTTTACAAGAGAGCAAGAGAAGTCCGGACTAAGGGACTTCATTAAGATCATCAAGTCCATGAACTCGTTCGCGTTCATTGAGTTTGAGATACAAGACATCGTAAGATCACGAATGGTGAAGGAATATATCATTGCTAAGGACAGACACGAACGAAACAAGGATCGAAGGGAAGATCTTCGACCACAGGTTCTTGCCGAGTGAGAAGCTCGACCGAGTCGAGATAGAAGGTAAGCGGCACTACATCACACCAGAGGGTGCCGCTTACAAGTCAGTTACGACCATCCTAGGCGAGAAGCTCAACAAGGACGGTCTTGAGAAGTGGAAGAAGCGAGTAGGCGAGGAAGAGGCTAAGAAGGTCTCTCTCCTCGCTGCTCGTCGTGGTACGGCGGTCCATGACATCGCAGAGAAGTACCTCTTGAACGAAGAGGCTTGGTCTAAGGGTGCGATGTCCGCCAACATCGAGACGTTCAAGATGGCCAAGAAGGTCCTCGACGAGCACGTCGACGTCGTCTACGGCATCGAGCTATTCCTGTACTCAGACGATCTTATGACGGCTGGGGCCACCGACGTGGTCGCCGAGTACGACGGCATCAACTCCATCATCGACTTCAAGACGTCTAAGAACGTCAAGACGGAGGCCATGATCGAGAGCTACTTCCTACAGGCCACCTGCTACGCCCTAATGACCGAGGAGAGGTACGGGATCGAGGTCCCTCAGATCGTCATCATCATCATGGTGGACGACGCACCAGAGCCTCTGGTCTTCCGTAAAGACAAGTCCAAGTACGTGGACAGGGTAAGAGAGATATTCAGCTAAATATCCTTAAAGTTATCATAAAATAGGGGTTGACAATAATTGATCCCTATGATATAATAATCTTATAATAGGAAAAGAAGCTGAATGTCAGTCGTAGTCCGAGGTTCCAGAACAGAAAGTGCTACGCCTTCCGAGATCCGGAAGGCTACAGAGTTCTTTGCTAAGAAGCTCCTCGGCGAGCGACTCAGCCGAAACGTGTGCATCGACGTCATCGTCAAGCGCAAGCTTGCCCGTAAGACCGGTGCCCTAGGTTGGTGCGACTTCGTCGACAACCAGTCTCGCCCTCGGTTCTTCGAGATTGAGCTGGACGACGAGCAGGGTCCTATCCGCCTAATCCGTACCCTAGCGCACGAGATGGTCCATGTCAAGCAGTGGGCCAAAGGCGACCTCAAAGAGTATTCCCGCAAGCCTGACGTGTGGTTCGGTGAGCCTGTCGACCGTGACATGCCATATCGTGACCGCCCGTGGGAGATCGAGGCCTATGAACTCGAGAAGACCCTCTCAAAGGAGTTCTTCTCTTGGAGACGTAATCAAAAAAAGTTAGCCCGAAGGGTTGACAAATAAGTAGAATATGTTATTATAAGAATATAAGCTGAATACGACAAAGACCCCAACCAACCTAAGGAACCTACACTATGGCACACATGATTGAAGAGATCAACGGCAAGGCTCAGATGGCATACGCTGGCGAGAAGCCTTGGCATGGACTTGGTACTCAAGTACCAGCCGACCTTACCCCTGCTCAGATGCTCGAGGCTGCTGGCCTCAACTGGACTGTGACCAAGGTCCCAGCCTACGCCGAGATCAACGGCAAGAAGATCGCCGTCGGTAAGTCGGCGCTCGTCCGCTCCTTCGACGACTCGATGCTCGACGTCGTGTCCGATGACTGGAACCCTATCCAGAACGACGAGGCCTTTGAGTTCTTCAACGACTTCGTGATGGCCGGTGACATGGCCATGGAGACCGCCGGTTCGCTTCGTGACGGTCAGATCGTCTGGGGCTTGGCGAAGGTCAAGGAGTCCTTTGAGCTCTTCAACGGCAAGGACGTTGTCGACTCCTACCTCCTCTTCACCAACTTCCACCGCTTCGGCTTCGCTACCGACGTCCGGTTCTCCCCTATCCGCGTCGTTTGCAACAACACCTTGACTGCCTCACTCAACGCCAAGGTCCAGAACATGGTGAAGATCTCTCACCGCAAGAAGTTCGACCCTGAGAACGTCAAGGTAATGCTCGGCGTGGCACACGAGAAGATGGCCAAGTATAAAGAGATGGCTCAGTACCTCTCGACCAAGCGCTACAACGGTGAGAACATCGTCGAGTACTTCAAGCGCGTCTTCCCTGCTGGCAGTGCTAAGACTGCTGAGTCGTCAGTCGACGGCGTGATCGTCGGCGCTACCGAGCTGTCGCGCAACGCCAAGCAGGCACTCAACGTCATGTTCACTCAGCCTGGTGCTGAGCTCGGCGAGGGTACTTGGTGGCAGGCCTTCAACACGGTCACCTACATGACCGACCATACCCTTGGTCGCTCGGCCGATACCCGACTCCAGTCGGCTTGGTACGGCGCCAGCAAGAACATGAAGATCAAGGCTCTGGAGACGGCGATTGAGTTCGCCGACGCGGCATGAACGACTTCTTCTATAAGATCTACGCCGAGGTGGCCCTGCGCCTCCTCGTCGTCTTCATGGGGCTCATCATCATCGTGAGCGGCGTCATCGCACCCAAGTGGACGTTTGAGAACTTAATCAAGGACAACTAAAATGGCAAAGAGTCTCCTCTCCGTACGTACTAAGAAGAAGCCCAAGGTCACTCGCTCTGAGGCCTACTTGGTCAACGTCAAGTACCTCGGCGAGGAGCCCGATGCTAATAAGTTTAAGACTTTTTCTGATTATATTCGAGCTCTTAGCTGGTATGGCTCGATGTGCGACACCAAGGACGCTCGTGAGTATCTCAAGGACTACTTAATACATAACAAAGAGTTCGATAAGGCTAAGCGAGTCGATAAGATCCCTGATAACTGGGTTCCACTGTCAGCTGCTTGGCGCGCCCGTATCGTTATGAACCAGAAAGCTATCCTCGACATTGAAGACTATGTTAAGTTCATGGCGACTCTCGACGATGTCTTCACACATATCAAGGAAGAGAAGCCTGACGATAAGAAGACAGCTAAGCCGTCTATCCAAGACCGCATCAAGGACCGTCTCGACGACATCATCGGCGACATCGAGGAGATGATCGACAAAAACGAGCCCTTCTCGCTCTATGACTGGTTCAAGAAGAACGAGATCCCAGTCATGTACGCCGTCAAGGTCGGCGACTACTACGGCCCTATCTGGAACGAGATGGTGCAGGCACACGCCGGCAAGCTCGACGGCTATGAGAAGTGGACCAAGGCTAAGCTCAAGGCTCGTGTCGAGTTCTACAATGGTCTAGTGACCGACGCAGAGCGCTACGGCAGCGTCGCCAAGAAGACTCGGGCAGTCCGCAAGCCTCGTCCAGTCTCTGTCGAGAAGCAGCTCAAAGGACTCAAGTACCAGAAAGAGTCGGCTGAGTACAAGCTGGCGTCCATTGATCCACAGAAGATCATCGGCGCTCAGGAGCTCTGGACTTTTAATTCCAAGTATGGTATCCTAACCATCTTCCGCGCACTCGACCGTGGCGGCCTCAAGGTAAAGGGTACGTCCATCGCCGGCTTCGACGAGAAGCAGTCCTTCAGCTACAAGACCGGACGCAAGACCGGAGAAGTGGTCGACCGCTTCAGCAAGGCAACCAAGGCCGGCGTCAAGAAGGCAGTCGAGACACTCAAACCCCACGCATTCAACGCTCGCATCAACGAGAACACGATCCTAATCAAGGTGCTGCCATGATCAAGAACGAGTCTATCCTCTTCTCTGAAGATACCATCAGGCGTCTCGAGGAGATATATAAAGCAGTGTACGTCTGTGACTCACAGATCAAGACAAAGAGCGGCTGGTCAGATAACCCTGTCGCAGTCTTCTATACGGCCCAGCCTCACCCTGAAGGCTCCAACTACTTTGGAATCTTCATGCGTGATAAGAAGCCATTTATCTGCAACGCAGAGTCGGCACTGGCACCCTTCGTAGGTGCGGTCAAGAAGAACGGCGACATCGTCTACAGCCGCTTCAGACACGACTACGTCGAGTTCGATGGGGCGTACTGCATCGACGGCGGTCGCGACTACGTCCGTCTCGGCGGGCCAGAGATGCCACAGACAGTTCAACTTAAGATCGAGGGATCCACTGTTACGGTGGTCGACAAACAGGAAGCAGCATGAAAGACAACTACTTTAGATTCCACTTTCCACACGTCCACCTTCAGAGTCCGTTCGGCGACGACGGCTTTGCTATCTTGGCTGAGAGGTTCGCACGGTTCTTCGGTACCCCGATCTTCTTGATCATCCAGACAGCCTTGGTGCTTATCTGGATGGGACTCAACGTCTTCGGCTACACCGACTTCGACGTCTACCCGTTCATCCTTCTCAACCTCGCCTTCTCTACTCAGGCAGCCTATGCGGCACCATTGATCTTGCTGGCACAGACTCGACAGGCCGACCGAGACAAGGCACACGCCGAGGCAGACGCCCAGCACCGAGAAGACCTAGCGCTGGCTGCGGCCCAGCGTCAGCAGATCGCAGCCGAGCAGACGGCCATCCTTCTTGAGATGCTTCACGAGAACAACAAGCTAGTCAAGAAGATCGAGAAGCTGACTAAAGAGATCCACACGATCACTACAAAAGGTGTTGACAAAAATAGCAAGTCGTGATATAAATAATATATGCTGATGTCGATGACGAAAGCGAAATAGACATTCTGGACGCGGGGGCGGTACCCGCCCGGTCCACCATAAGAACTTTGAGCTTAAGTCGATCCTAATATAAATAGGATCGATGGAGGTTCAAATGAAACATATACATCATATAATACCCAAACATTTGGGTGGAACTGATGATCCGGAGAATCTGATTGAGTTAACAGTTGAAGAACATGCTGAGGCTCACAGGATACTTTGGGAACAACATGGAAGATGGGAAGATAAATTAGCTTGGCAAGGTTTAGCTGGTCTTCTTACTCAAGAAGAATTAGTTAAAGAAATGTTAAGTGAAGCTGGTAAAAGAGGAGCAGCTGCTGCCAATATAAAACGCAAAGGTATGAAATATCGGCGCGTTAAAAATGGTGGAAACTGGAAGCCAGTTGGTACTGGAGGAAGTATCTGGTATCACAATCCTAATAATCCCATTGAAAAATGTTGTATAAAATCAGATCAAAATCCACCAGAAGGATGGGTACGTGGACAAGGAAGAAAGTCTAAGAATCCTGGACTTAACTTTCATGTCAAAAAAGCTTGAAGTTCTTATGTTGGGCCGGAAATAGGATCGACAGGTGTGTTAAAGGCGGACCGAGACAGAAGCATAAATAAGTTATCTGCAAACGATAATTCACTTCTTGAGATGCGCCTAGCGGCTTAATCTCTTGGGTGGGCAACCAGCCTCGAAACAGAAATGGTTGCAACTTCACACATCACACAGGAGAACTAAAATGACTAAGACACCTTACGAGATCCGTCTCGACGTTCTGAACTTCGCCCAGGGCCAGCTTCAAGGCGAGTACTTTGCTCAGATGGAGCGTATTCGCATGCAGAAAGATCTCGACTTACCCGTCGATTCAGTTCCCAGCTATCCGACTAAGAGTGACATTATCCTCTTAGCAGAAGATCTCAAGACCTTCATCGATAAAAAGTAAATTAAAACGGTCTCATAGCTCAGCTGTATAGAGCAGCCGCCTTCTAAGCGGCAGGTCGTTGGTTAGAGTCCAACTGAGATCACCAATCAAGGAGTGGGCTATTGAATATGAAGGTCGTACCCGTATGGGTCGTCTACCTCGTTGCGGTCGTAGTTCTAATAGCTCACGACTTTCTTATTAAAGACTACATCTTTGGATTCTTGGCTTTCATGGCCTTCGCCGGAGCCTTAGTTATGAAGAACACCTACTCGCTGGTGTTTATGGATAAGACGGAAGATGATGCTGACCAATGAATATTTTTGGAATCGTTAACTCAAACTCGACCTTCTCGAGTGAGATTGAAAAGCTAGTAAGCACTAAGAACATCGACTACATCGACGCCATCGTTCTCTGGTGCGAGCGGAACAACTTGGAAGTCGAGTACGCAGCAGGTATGATCAAGAAGGACCCCGTGCTCAAGTCCAAGGTGCAGGTCGAGGCCGAGAACATCAACGTCTTGAAGAAGGGTGCGAGACTGCCGATATGATGGTGAGGAAGAGCGTGTCACCCTTTGAATGCTACCAAGACTACCTTGCACTAAAGCAGCACTTCAGCCGCCCAGACTACGACTACGTAAAGTACAACGGCAAGGTCAACGCCAGGCTCTCCAGCTTTGAGGGACGGCGAGACAAGATCTTCTTTGCCAAGCTCTCAAAGCATCCAGACCCACACAACTTCTTACTGTCTAACATGGTCAAGAACCCTAAGGTCTGGATCAAGGACATCGCGTACAACGAGTCAGCCCATCGTGTATACGAGGACTGGATGAAGAAGAACCAGTCCCTCACGTACCTCTTTAAGAACGAGGTCGGTAAGCTTAGGGACGACTTCGACAGCAACTTTAAGGTGCTCGACAACGAGCATCCCTACGCCCTCAAGCTGTTCATGCAGGGTGAGATATCTCTTGAGACACTCGTCATCTTGGTCAACTTGACTAAGTGCCTAAAGCACTGGAGCAAGAAGATGGCTGACGATCCGGTCTGGGAAGAGATCAAGCTTCTAATCGTCAAGTATAATGCTTTCTTGAAATATGACGAGGAGAAGATGAAGAACATCGTAGTTGACAAGTTTCAATGAAAGTGTTATTATATATAGTATGGGCGAATCATCCAGCCCAATACGATATACATCGCAATACTAAACATACGGAGAATACACATGGACTTTTCACAGCTCAAGAAGCAGTCGGGTAAATCATCTCTTGAGAAGATCGCATCAGATCTCAGCAAGATGAACTCCAATCAACAGGAGCGTAAGTCCGACGACCGCTTCTGGTCCCCTACGGTTGACAAGGCCGGCAACGGCTACGCAGTCATCCGCTTCCTCCCATCGCCTGCTGGCGAGGACATGCCGTTCGTCCGCGTTTGGGACCACGGCTTCCAAGGCCCAACTGGTACTTGGTACATCGAGAACTCCCTCACGACAATCGGCAAGAACGATCCGGTCTCCGAGCACAACTCGAAGCTCTGGAACTCTGGCCTTGAGTCCGACAAGGAGATCGCTCGTAAGCAGAAGCGTCGCCTTCACTTCGTGAGCAACGTCTACATCGTCAACGATCCGGGTAACCCCGAGAACGAGGGCAAGGTGTTCCTCTACAAGTACGGCAAGAAGATCTTTGACAAGCTCAACGAGCTCATGAACCCACAGTTCCAGGACGAAGAGGCGATCAACCCATTCGACTTCTGGGCCGGTGCCAACTTCAAGTTGAAGATCCGTCAGGTCGAAGGCTATCGCAACTACGACAAGTCTGAGTTTGCAAAGCCTAGCCCTCTGCTGGACGACGACAAGGAACTCGAGAACATATGGAAGAAGGAGCACTCCCTTCAGGAGTTCCTCTCACCTTCCAACTTCAAGACCTACGAGGAGCTCTCCGCGAAGCTCGCCAAGGTACTCGGCACTGACGGTTCGTCTTCTGGCGCCCGTGCAAATGCCAAGGCTAAGGCAGCTGACGAGGACGACCTTCCATGGAGTGAAGAGGCTGAGGCACCTAAGGCCCGCTCTACGCCGGCACCGCGTCAGGCGGCTACCGACGATGACGAGGACGATGGACTCGACTTCTTCAAGAGTCTCGCAAATCGCTGAATAAAAAAAGGGGGCTTCGGCCCCCTTTCTCTTATGCCGCAAAGGCTCTCGAGTCGAACATCCTAGCGATGACTTGGTCTGACGGCCTGACCGCTGGGACTTCTTTGTTGTCCAATAGATTTGCACTGCCGCTGCTTCCACCGCCCGACGGCGCATTAGGTGAGGCAGTACCTGAGCTAGGCGCAGAAGGTGCCTTGATGTCGGGAGCAGCTGCGTCTTGCGACTTACTCATAAGAGTAGATCCGGTAGTAGGCGTCGCCATGGCCATAGTCGTGCCACCGCCGCCACCAAGCTTGTCTCCAGTCTTGGTAGAATCCCCACCGCCTCCGGTGATCGACCCTCCAGCCGCCTCCCCTGCCTCGATCTGACCATTCCTTGGAATGTCGACTGAGCCGTGCTCTTCCTTCGCAATAGAGAAGTGCATCGGGTCTGGAGTCTTGCTGAAGTTCATACCCCAGCCGAGACCGTACCTAGCTGCTATCGCACCGACGTTTGACGGAAGGTCAGTCTTCCTTGAGTTGTTTGGGTTGGTGTCGTCGTTGATGTCGATAGCCGCGCCCGAAGCGTGGTAGCTCTTTACTTTAGGATTGTTGACATTTGCCCTGTCGGCATAGCCACCGAGTCTTCTGATGTTGTAGCCCGAGGACTCTAGCTCATCGATGAATCCTTGGAAGTTCTTTGCGTATGCACCAGCGACCTCGGCAGACTTACCGCCCTTGGTCTTGATCCTTACTAGGTTAGGCTTAGCTACAGGCTTGCCTCCAGCAGGACCGCCGGCAGGACCAGCACCGGCACCAGTAGATCCAGAGCCAGCCGCAGACTTAGTAGGGGCCGCAACAGGTGCTGGTGGTGGACTGCCTTGACGGTCTCGGTCTTCTTTTGCGTTGTATGCAGGTGGAGCTGGTGGTGGACTGCCTTGACGGTCTCGGTCTTCTTTTGCGTTGTATGCAGGTGGAGCTGGTGGTGGACCACCTTGACGGTCGCGGTCTTCCCTTGCGTTGTACGGGACTACATCGGATGGAGGTACAGATCCGCCACCTCCGCCAGACGGTCCGGCAGATACTCCAGGAGTAGCTTCTGACGACTCCGTCTGCTCAAACGTGATGCTCTGTGCCGAGAACTTAATCTCTTTAGAAGTGAACGTCAGTGAGTCTGCGTTGATTAGCTTGTCGTTGACTCCAGCTACGCCAGAAGCACTCTCTAGTCTATTGACGCCTGCACCTGGGGCCTGAGCAGCTGTGCCGGTATCAGATATAGCTCCACCTTGGTGATCTCTATCTTCTCTCGCAACACTCTTTGATATATTCCCGCCTTGACGATCGCGATCTTCCCTAGCACCCTTCTTCTTTGGATCCTGTATATCCGAAGGAGCGTTTAGAGTCTTTTCTATTACCTTGTTGTATAAGGCTTGAATCGCTCCAGGATTGAAAGAATACTCACCGATCTTGAGCGCAGCGTCTTTGTTAGCCCCGCCGCCAAGCTTCTGAAGTTCATCGATGGTATAGCCCGCGTCGATGAGGGCCTCTACCATCTGTACTGAGTCTTCTAGCTGATTACCAAAGGTAGATGCGCTTCTCTTAAAGCCGTTGTCGTCTTTTCCTAGCTCGTCTTTGCCGGTACCTACTCTGATTCTAGCCTTGTTGAAGATGTCGGTCTTCTTTGATCTAGCCTTGTACTCAGCGTCCTGAAGTTCTTTGTACTTCTTTTGAGTCTCAGGATCGCTGTAGGTCTTGATCTTACCATAAGAGAATTCGTCTTCTTTTTCAGTAAACTTAGACCCACTCTTCTTCTGCTCTTCTTCAAAGGCACTGAGATTACTTTCAGCTGCTGACTGTTCTTTAGTGCTCTGTTGGTACTCAGATCGCAGGTCTGTAATCCCCGACGTCTTTCCGCCGGTCTGATCCCTATCTGATCTCCCCTTTATCTTCTGGTCAGATGCTGGACTTGGCTTAGCAACCGGAGCTGCACCGCTCGGCCACAGCTTGTCGATGATGGCGTTTACTATCTTGTCGGTAGAGTCACCGAGCATATAGTCGGCTGCGAGACCTGCGCCGAGGCCTCCGATGAATCCGAC